>ERZ791912.23-NODE-23-length-132575-cov-11.624125_pt1 | contig 132575 bp, 130 predicted proteins | sample MGYA00510141_ERZ791912 | MGnify/ENA primary metagenome ERZ791912 (study PRJEB30046, sample SAMN00792082) | human gut metagenome | study: EMG produced TPA metagenomics assembly of the A metagenome-wide association study of gut microbiota in type 2... | reverse complement strand
ATTTCATTAAAATACCCCCAATACTGGGTGTCCAGTATTGGGGGTACATATCACCCCTTTACGGGGAATAATGCAGGTTTTTTTATTGCTTAATGCAACAAAGTTATGCTATAATGGAATTGCCTAAATTTTTGTAAAATAAATTCATAGAGAAAGGGATGATGAAAATTGGGTATTGTTATTTCTGCTATCATAACTTTTTGGGTTGGCTATTTGATTTACAAAAAGTACAAACCACAGCCTGTGCTCTTTATGGGCGGTATTATCATGATGTATATCGCTGCTATGCTGGGTTACAGCCAGATTTTAGGAGCTAAGGCTACAACAGGCTCCGTAATTTTCGATGCCTTTGAATTTATCCGCGCAACCTTCAGCTCTAATGTCGGCAAGCTCGGTCTGAACATTATGTCTGTAGGCGCTTTTGCTAAATATATGGATAAAATCGGCGCTTCCCGCTCTTTAGTACGTTTAACCATCAAACCGTTGATGGCTTTAAAATCTCCCTATCTGGTAATGAGCGGCACCTGGATTATCGGCATGCTCATCGGCCTGTGCATCAACAGTGCCTCCGGTCTGGCAATGCTGCTGATGGTAACCATGTTCCCCATTCTGTTAGGCTTGGGCGTAAGCCGTCTGTCCGCAACCGCTGCTGTAGCAACCACTCTCTGCTTCGACTGGAGCCCTAGTGATACCGGTACAATCCTCTCCGCCGAAACCGCAGGCGTTGACCCTGTAGTTTACTGGAGCCATTATCAGGTTCCTATCGTTGCTGTAGCCTTCGTAGTTGTAGGTTTTTTGCATTACATGACTCAGAAATATATGGATAAACGCGACGGTCATATCGTGCAGCCGATGCAAGTTGAAAAAATGGAAGAAGAAGCAGATAATGCACCAATGTGGTACGCTATCCTGCCGGTAATTCCCCTGGCATTAATTCTTTCCTTCAGTTCTCTCTGGATTACCACTATCAAGATGAATATCGTTATGGCTATGTTTATCGGCCTGACTATCGGTGTTATTTGCGAATACGCCCGTTGGCGTGACGGCCATAAAGTTCTGGGCGATATTCAGACCTTCTTCGATGGCTTAGGCATGCAGATGGCTAACGTTATCACCCTGGTTGTAGCAGGCCAGACCTTTGCTAAAGGCCTCGTATCTATGGGTGCTATCACTACTCTTATCGACGGCAGTAAAAACTTAGGCTTCGGCCCGATGGCTATGATGCTGGTTATGGTAGCAATCATCGGTGTGTCCGCAATTGTTATGGGCAGCGGCAACGCACCCTTCTTCGCTTTCGCTGCACTCACTCCGGCAGTAGCAGCCCACAGCGGCCTGCACCCGGTACTGATGCTGCTGCCGATGCACTTCGCAGCTTCCATCATGCGTAGTTGCTCCCCGATTACCGCGGTTATCGTAGTATCCTCCGGCATGGGCGGCGTTTCCTCCTTTGATCTGGTAAAACGCACTGCAATCCCCATGGCCGGCGCTATGATCGTTACCATTGGTATGACCTTCTTCTACTACTACACCGGTTGGTAAGAAGCAAGTACCTTTAACTGTTAAGTAAAAATTTACAGTATTATAACCCCCGCTGTTCCACGTTCGGGAAACGCGGGGGTTTAATAAATTCTGAAAGGAGTTTTCTCTATGTTTATCTGTGACTGTCACTGCGATACCCTTACCGAATTATATAAGAAAGGCACCAGCCTTTATGCAAATGACCAGCATTTTGACATTCAGCGTCAAATCGCTCTCGGCGGCGGTCTGCAATTCTGTGCTATCTTCGTACCCACACACGAATTCCGTTATTACGGCGGCCTGCGCTACACCCTGCAGTTGCTTGACAAATACCTGCAGGAAGTAAAGAAACTTCACGCAGACGGTATCGACGTGCTGCAGGTGCTCACGAAAGAGGATGCTGCCGATGTGCTCAACCACAAGGCTGCAACTTTGCTCGCCATTGAAGAGGGCGGCGCTATCGACGGCAGCCTGGAAGCACTGCGCTGCCTCTACGCATTAGGCGTGCGCGCTATGACACTCACCTGGAGCAACCGTAACGATATTGCCGACGGCGTTAACGAAGAAGGCAGCGGCGGCGGTCTTACTGTTTTCGGCCGCCAGGTAGTTGCCGAAATGAACAAGCTCGGTATGCTGGTTGACGTTTCCCATATCGCACCGGCAGGCTTCTGGGACGTTATCGAAGCCAGCAGCAAGCCTATTATCGCAACTCACTCCAACGCCAAGGCTCTCTGCCCGCATCCGCGTAATCTGGATGATAAGCAGATTTTGGCAATCAACGAAAATGACGGCCTCATCGGTGTTACCTTTGCCGGTCAATTTTTGGAGCACGATTACAACGATGCCTGCATCGAAAGCATTTACCGTCACATCGACTATATGCTGAACCTCATGGGCAACGATGATCATATCGGCTTCGGCAGTGACTTTGACGGCATCAGCCATCCGCCCTACAACCTGCACGGCGTTCAGGATTACAGCGCGGTTTATGAATATCTCTCTAAAAAATACAGCGCCAGCACTGTTGAAAAAATCACCCATAAAAACGTACTGAATCTGCTGCAAAAGGTTCTGTAAAGGCAACACTTAAAGCAACTAAAAAGCCATACCTCGCTAAGCAAAACGCTTAGCATGGTATGGCTTTATTTATTGCCTGAATCTGCTTATTTCTTTTTGGTGCTGCTCTTAGCTTTAGCATCATTAGCATTAGCTATCTGTGCCCAATCACGCAGCATATCGGCACAGGCTGCTGCATAAGCGCCGGCACTGCCAAAAGCACCTGCATCCTGCGTATACAGACGGAAAACCTGAATATCATCATAGTAGATATCAGCCGTACTACCGTTATCATAAACTACGAAATGATTGGGGTTGACCGGTCCGCGCTGACGCACGTTCCACAAGCCGCCTGCGAGCATATAGGCACGATATTTACCCTTGGTGTTGCCAATGCTCTGCCCAACGTTAAATGTCCAATTGCCCTCGGTAACAGTCGCATGATCGTCATCCTTAACTATAACATCAGGATGAATATTATATTCCTTAAGCTGCTTCATAACGCGCTTTACACGCTCCTCCGGCTCAGGATGGCTGCTGAACAGACCGTAATTGGCGCCGCCGCCCTGCTTGGACAAATCATCAAGCTTCCACACGGTAATCAGCATGCTATAAGGATTATAGCCTGCTGCAATGCTGTTCTTTACGCCTTCCTTATCGGCACCGCGTTCGTCTGTACGGCTGTAACCGGCAAACAACGCCTGCTGCGCTGCCTGCACCAGTCCCATGCCCTGTCCGCGGGTGGCAGCTAGCAGAATCAGGGATGTCCACATTTGCTTTTCAATTGCATTGACAGTATGCTTTTTTGCTACGTGTCCTACCTCATGGCCAAGCACGCCAGCCAACTCCATGTCTGTCGGCATGTAGTCAATCAGTCCCTTATACACATAAACAAAGCCGCCGGGGCAGGCTAAGGCATTGACCTCATTGTTATTGAGCACCTTAAAGGAAAAGGTGATGTCATCACGTCCGCAAACCTTAGCCAGCCTTTGGCCGATGCGGTTAACTCTTTCCTGCAGCGCATAATCCTGCGAAACACCATATTGAGCCTCCAGCTGCTGCGCTGTCTGCTGTCCCATTTCAATTTCCTGCTCTCTGCTGATTAAGCCCGCCTCTGCAGGGTTAACGCCTACAAACAGGCAGCAGGCAAAAACAAATGTCATAAAAAGCTTTAATACTTTCCTCATATTGGCCTCCTGCTTCATAAACACACTACAATCAAAAAATCCTAGATTGCGCCCTCTTCATGTAAAGCGCTGATTTCATTATCATTATATCCCAGTTCCTGCAAAATATCCAGCGTATGTTCACCAAGCTTAGGAGCTCGCATGCGAATGGTACTTACATCTTCACTGAACTTCACCGGACCGCCGATATACTTCAATTTGCCAAGATCACTGTCTGCTTCCTGCAGGATATGCTCCTGCGCCGTCAGCTCATGTCCAACGCTTCCTCCAGACTGCATACGGGCGTTACGCAAAATTCTGCGCCACCGATTAAATTCAACCATTGCTGTTGGGTTTTAGCAGCAATTTTAGCAGCCACCAGCTGCTGCAGCTCCTCCTCATGAGCAAAATCATATTGGCGTTTTTCCAGCTCCGGACATTCAATTAAATCGCAAAAGCGTTGCCAAAACTTAGGCTCGATAGTACCGACTGTCAGATATCTGCCATCTGCGGTACGATAAATATTATAGTAATGCGCTATACGGCCAAAGGGCTTTTCACCTGTTTCCCTGCAGCCCCACAAAGCACTGATGCCCGTCACCTGCATAGACAGTGCCGTAGCATATAGATTGACATCGAGCCACTGTCCCTTGCCGGTACGTTCGCGCGCCAGCAGCGCCATAGAAATCGCACTTAAAGCATTCAACCCACTGCCGATAGCGCTCACCTGCACCTCAGATACGCAGGCTCTGCCAATATCATCAAGATTATTGAGGCCAGCCAGACCGACAACGTTCAGGTCGTGTGCCGGCTTATGCGATTCTTGGCCGAAGCCGGTAATTGAGCAGTACACCAGACGCGGATTAATTTTATGCACACTGTCATAATCAAGGCCATAGCGCGCCAGATAACCGGGACGGAAGCCTTCCAGAAAAACATCAGCCTCCTGCAGAAGCTTGAGCAGCAAATCTCGGCCACCAGCTTTTTTCAAGTCCAGAGCCACACCACGTTTATTACGATTCAGCATCAGATGCCAGTAGCTCATGCCTTTAGTTTTTTCAGGCCAAAAGCGACGTGTCGCATCACCCTGCAAATTCTCAATTTTGATAACATCTGCACCGTAATCCCCCAACAGCATGCCGCAATACTGACCCGGCAGCCACTTGGAAAAATCAATAACCTTAATACCTTCTAATAAAGCCAACTTTATCACTCCTGTTCTGCTTTATAGCTTTTATATTCCACAAAAATTTTCTTATGAATTTATTCAGATATGTTCACAAAGCACCTATTTAAATGCTATAATATAGTTATATCATTGTTAGCCATACACAACTTTCATATGGAGGTTTTTATATGCAAACTCGTAAGCTGACATCCGCAGCGCTTTTAATTGCCATCGGCACACTGAGCGCACATTTAATATATATCCCGGCTGGTGTCTCCAAATGCTTCCCTGTGCAACACGCCATCAATGTTATGGGTGCAGTCCTTTTAGGACCAGATTACGCCGTTGCAATCGGCTTTATCATTGCCTGTCTGCGCAACATGCTGGGCACAGGCTCACTTTTAGCCTTTCCCGGTAGTATGATTGGTGCAGCCCTCGCCGGACTGGCCTACAGCCGTTACAAAACACTGACAGCGGCTATGGCTGGCGAAATATTCGGTACCGGCATCATCGGTGGTTTCGTCGCCTGGATTATGGCCACACTGCTTTTAGGCAGCAATGCTGTAGCCTGGTTCTTCATCCCACCGTTTTTAGTAAGCACCATCGGCGGCAGTATTATTGCCTGTCTTTTGCTCAAGACCGGTTTTTTCAAACAGCTCAGTAGTAAAGAGGATAAGTAACATGAACTTCGGTGAAATTGTCAACTTCCTTCTCTATGCCTTCAGCGGCATATGCTTCGGCGTTTTTGCCTCACGCTACAGCGTCTTCAGTGCGTTGCACATCAAAAGCAAATTGCAGGAGGAGGGTATCAGCTGTCTTTTCAGCTGCTTACCGCAGCTGCTTTTCCTCAGCGTAAGCTTTTTCCTTTTCCCGACCTGGTTTATCAGCAAGACTCCAACCGGAGGCTTCTTTTATTACGCAGTACTCGCATTCTTTTTCAACAAAGGACTGCGTCTAAACAATAAAAAGTAAAGTAGGTGATAAAATGACACACGTCCACACTCATACCTTGCCGCTTCCTGGCAATGATGACGAAAAATATATCCAGCCCATGGCTGATATTTTTAAAGTCCTCAGCGACCCCACTCGTATCCGCATTCTCTCCCTGTTAGCACACCAGGAGATGTGCGTTACCTGCATTGCCGATGCACTTGGCATGACACATTCCGCTATTTCGCATCAGCTGCGTCTGCTGCGTGCCACTAACCTGGTAAAATTTACCAAGGACGGTAAAGAGGTTATTTATTCTTTGGATGACAGCCACGTGCTCAGCCTTTTCGACCAGGCACTGGACCATGTAAAACATAAGGTTTTATAAAATTTATTGGCGCTGTAAAAGCGCCAATTTTTTTATGCCGTTAAAGAGCACTGCGCCACTGACGGATAATCTCACTCTTATAAACCGAGGTCCAGCTTAAATCATCTACTGGGACACGGACATTACCTATAAGCTCCTTACGTCCGTCATTATAGGGATATTTTTTTACATGCCAGATATAATGATAACCGTTTGCAGGTAACAGCTCTACACCTGCATCACTCATCAGATAATCCAAAAAAGCGCGTGCCTGCTCTGGATGCTCTGCGCTGCGCATAATCGCTGCACCGGTAAGCATTGTACGGTTGGCATCCTTCACCACTGTTGCAAACAGGTGACGATGACGTGCTTCCATCTGCAAAGCATAATCCAGCGGCACTATGGCAACCGTCTTTTTGCCTATATAGACAAGGTCCACAGCCTCACCGAACCCCTTAGTATAAACAGGCTGCTGTGCATTGAACTTGGCTGCATAAGCCATAGCCTGCTCCTTGCCGCGCAGCTGCACGATACTTGTAATCATACCGTAGCTGGCTCCACCCAATTCAAAATCGGCAATCGCCAGCTCATCCTTAAGCTGCGGTACTAAAAGCTCATCCCATGTTTCCGGTGCATATAAGCCGTAAGCATGAAGATTATTTTTGTTGCTCAGCAAAGCAATGTAGCTCAGATAAAGACTCGTCCATTGTCCTGTACGATTGCGCAGCTCTGCCGGTACCTTATAAGCTTCCTTGGCAATATACGGCTGCAGGATGTGCTGCTCATCTGCCATGAAATACTCTTCGCTTGTGCCGCCCAGCCAGACATCGAATTTGTGCTTGCGCAGGTAATCCAAGCGTTCCTGCTGCGTACCTCCGGGCAGATAGCTTATATTTACTTTTACACCTGCAGCCTTGCTGTAGCTGTCGGCAATAACCTCCGTCAGCTTGGTGCCCATACTGCTGCAGAGCTGCAGCTCCTTAGGCTGCGGCTGCTCACTGCCACAGCCCGCTGCCAGCAAAGCCAGCAGCGTCAAAAAATATATTATAACTTTTCGCATCATCTTTTCCGCCTTTCGCTTTGCTATTATTATAGCATGAACGCCAAGCTTTCTCCATATTTTAGGCAGCCTGCGACTTGCCGTAAATCCTTAGTTGACTTATAATAAAATGCATCGATACAAAACATTATTGCAAGGAGATTCTCTATGAGTTTCACCAAGAATTACATCTATGATTTGCTAAACGCTAAAAACATACAGTTTACCTGTACGGAACACCGGCCGGTTTATTCTATGGAAGAACTTGATGCACTGGAGATGCCTGCTGATGCCCTTATCTGCAAAAATTTATTTTTACGCAACAGCAACAGTAAGCAGCACTTTCTTCTGACCATTCCCGCAGCTACGCCTGTTGATCTCAAAGAGCTTGCAGTAAAGCTTGCAAGCTCCCGCCTCAGCTTCGCTTCGGCAGAGCGTCTGGAAAAATATCTCAAACTGCAGTCAGGCTTAGTTTCCCCCTTCGGCCTATTGAACGATACAAGCAAAAGCGTTATCTTCGTCAGCAGCAAAAACTTACCGCCATCCGCCATCATCGGTATTCATCCGAACGATAATACCGCCACCGTCTGGCTCACTTTCGGCGATTTGCTGGCATTGTTGTCTGAACTGCAGGTAGAAGTGAAGCTGGTAGAGCTGTAAGAAAAAGCATACTTGCGTAAAATGAGCGTTAAGACTTCCCTCACTGCGTCTAAAAAATCCTGATCTTGTCACGTTTTTCCGTATTTTATCATTGCTTTCTGTAACGTTTTTCCACATTTTTTATACCTCATCTGTCACGTTTTTCCTAAAATATAAAAACCGCACCAACGCTAAACGCTGATGCGGTAACAACTATATTTTCATTTTACAGCCTGCGCCACAGACTGATTCATCTCAACACGTCCGACAGCGACAACAGGCTCAACCTCAGCCTTTACGCGCTCCCAGATAACGAACTTAGCCTTGCTGAAGCCGTTAAAGGTAGTTGCGCTGGCAGAGGTATAGGCACCGCAGCTGGGAACCAGCAGTAAATCGCCAACCTGCAGCGGCACTGTCAGGCGTCCGCGGAACATAATATCCAGGGAATCACAGCTCGGTCCGGCGAACGTTGCTGCCACCTTTTCATCACCCTCACGAAAGCTGATGAGCTTGAAATCCCACTGGTCAAAGAGTACGCCAGAGAATGTTCCGTACAGGCCTTCATCGAGGAAGTACCACGGCTGACCGCCACGCTCGGTAACACCGATGACGCTGGTAATCAGATTTACCGCCGTACCGCAGATATAACGGCCCGGTTCGGCCCAGATTTCGGCGTCGGCGAAATCCTCATCCAGACGTGCGTTAATCTGGCGCAGCATTTCCGGCAGATTGAATTTAACCTTCGGCTCAGGAATAGGGAAGCCGCCGCCGATATCCAACACACGCAGCTTCAGGCCTGCTGCCTCAGCCTCCTCAAACAGCTCACGTGCAATATCCAGCGCATGCAGATAGGGGTCAGCGCTGACAGTCTGGCTGCCTACATGAAAGGCAATGCCGGCCATATCCAAACCTGCTTCCTTAGCCTGCTGCATCAAAGCCAACGCATTTTCACGTGCTGCACCGAATTTTTTATTCAAATCAACATGTGCCGAGGAATTGTCGATACGCAGTCTGAGCAGTACAGTCGCATCCGGGCACTGGTTTTTTATTTTATCTATTTCACTGGCGCTGTCAAAGGTCATCTTGCGTACACCACAGCTGCGGCAGGCCTCCAGCCCTACGCTTGTCTTTACAGGATTAGCGTAAATCAGACGACCGCCATCCACACCCATATCATGCAGGGTGCGGATTTCTCCGTCGCTTGCTACGTCAAAGCAGGAGCCCATATCTGCCATCACCCGCAAAATTTCCGGATGTGGATTAGCCTTAATCGCGTAATGAATTTTGACACGCGGCATATATTTTTTCAAAACCTTGTAGTTCTTTTTGATTTCATCAAGAGAAAGTACTAACAGCGGCGTACCGAAACGTACCGCTAATTTTTCTACAGCCTGTTGGCTTATTTGGAAATGTTTTTTATTACTCATAACACTCTCCCCTTGCTATTGCATTTATTTTTTCTTCTATGATTGTACCACAATAATTTGAAAGTACAATAGGAAAACGGCAAAAAATTGATTTTTTTCGAGGAGAACGGGAAAATTTTCCAATAATCACGGATTGGCACATTTTTAACTGTAAAATACAGAGAATTTCGCCATAAAATATTTTAAACTAGCAAAAAGTTACTGAATACAGCAGACAAAACAAAAAGCGTTGAAATGCCAATAAAGTAGCATTTCAACGCTTAATTTTTATTCAGCTGAATCTGCGCAACTTATTTCTTCGGAGCGGTAATTACATCGCAGCCCATGTAAGGACGCAGAGCCTCAGGAACAACTACGCTGCCATCAGCCTGCTGATAGTTTTCCAGAATAGCGGCAACGGTACGGCCAACAGCTACACCACTGCCGTTAAGGGTGTGTACAAATTCCGGTTTGGATTTTGCATCACGACGGAAGCGGATGTTAGCACGGCGTGCCTGGAAGTCCAGGAAGTTGGAGCAGGAAGAAATTTCACGGTAGCAGTTTGCTGCCGGCAGCCATACTTCGAGGTCATAGGTGGTAGCAGAGCTGAAGCCCAGGTCACCGGTGCACAGACGTACAACATGGTACGGCAGGCCCAATAATTGCAGAACCTCTTCAGCATCATTAGTCAGCTTATCCAGCTCAGCCCAGGATTCTTCCGGTTTGGTGAATTTAACCAGCTCAACCTTGTTGAACTGATGCATACGGATCAGGCCACGGGTATCACGGCCTGCAGCACCGGCTTCTGCACGGAAGCAAGCGCTGTATGCTGTATATTTCAGCGGCAGCTCATCGCCGGTCAGAATATCATCACGATGATAGTTGGTTACAGGAACCTCTGCGGTCGGAATCAGGTACATATCGCCGTTTTCCAGCTTGTACATATCCTCGGCAAATTTCGGCAATTGGCCGGTGCCCTGCATGCTTGCACCGTTAACGATGAACGGCGGGAAGAATTCGGTATAACCATGCTTTCTGGTGTGTACATCCAGGAAGAAGTTGATAACGGCACGTTCCAGACGGGAGCCCATGCCACGATAGAACACATAACGTGCACCGCTGACCTTAACGCCACGTTCGAAATCCAGAATGCCCAGGTTTTCACCGATATCCCAGTGAGCCTTAGGTTCAAAATCAAATTTGGTCGGTTCGCCCCAAGTGCGGATAACCGGATTGCAGCTATCATCCTTGCCTACGGGAACATCTTCAGCAGGAACGTTAGGAATAGTCAGCAGAATGCTTTTGATTTTTTCTTCAATCTCTTTCAGTTCCTTGTCATCTGCAGCAATTTTATCGCCGAGAGCACGAACTGCAGCCATCTGCTCAGTAGCATCCTGACCAGCCTTTTTCAGCTTGCCAATCTCTTGAGATGCAGTGTTGCGTTCTTTCTTCAGTGCTTCTACCTGTTGGGTAATTTCACGACGTTGTTTATCCAATTCCAGGAATTCAGTCAAATCAAGGCTGCCATTACGGCTTTTTACAGCCTCTTCGACCAGCTTCGGATTTTCGCGGACGAATTTTAAATCTAACATAATATAGCCTCCAAATAATTTATCATAACTTATATTGTAGCATAAATCCCGTCGGGATAAAAGATTTTACTGCAATTTTTAATAGTCAATTCCCTCATCACGGCGAGCAAGATAACGGATTGCCGAAAGCGCAGCCTTCTGTCCCTGACCGGCAGCACGGTTTACCTGCCACGGCTGACCTGTGCAGTCACCGCCGGCAAAAACGCCTTCAATATTGGTTTGCGCCTGATCATCAACATAAATACTGCGGCCACGGATTTCAAGGCCAGGCAAAAAGCTGTTGAGCGGATCGCTGGCACGGAAGACAAAGGCAGCCTTAACGCTGTAAAAATCATCGCCTGCACGCAGACCGGTAACCTTATCAGTGCCGGTAATTTCTGTCGGCTTATCCAGCACTACAGTAATATTCTTCTTTTTCGGCGGAATGAAGCCGGAATACAGCGGGAAGAAGAAGACATGCTCGCATTGCTCTGCCAGATATTCCACTTCTTCCAAAGCATCAGGAACAGTAGCAATAGCGGCCACAGACTTGCCCTTATATTTATCAGCATCAACAATAGCGCAGTAGCTTACGCCCTTGCCCAAAAATTCCTTTTCTCCCGGGAAAAGCGTAGAACGGGAAATCCCAGTCGCCAATACTACGGAATCCGCAGAATATTCGCCGTGCGGTGTACCCAGCATAAAGCCTTCGCCTACCTCACGCAAAGAAATAATTTTAGATTCAATAATATCTACTTCCATCTGCTTGAGATGATTTACAAAAATATCCATAAGCGCAGTACCGGAAATATCGGGTATACCCATATAATCTGTTATCTGCGCTACACTACGCAGACGGGGGCTGAAGCCATGGGCTTCAAACAGAACAACCTTACGTCCCTTGCTGGCAGCAGTAATCGCTGCAGATACACCAGCAGGACCACCACCAATAACGGCAATATCGTAATCCATAAGTCTATCCTCCGTACAAAAAAATTTAGAACCTACTATAACACTTTAATTGTATGCTTTTCTCCATGCATAGTCAATTGTTTTTATGTCCCCAAAGATTTTTTAAGTTTTTTCGAAAAAAGTGCTTGACATTTTCTAGCAGATAGGGTATTATAATCAAGTAACGTGACCACGGCCCATTAGCTCAGTTGGTAGAGCACCTGACTCTTAATCAGGGTGTCGTAGGTTCGAGGCCTACATGGGTCACCACATTTGGCCGGTTGGTCAAGCGGTTAAGACACCGCCCTTTCACGGCGGTATCGGGGGTTCGATTCCCCCACCGGTCACCATTTTCGGGCGCTTAGCTCAGCTGGGAGAGCGTCTGCCTTACAAGCAGAATGTCAGCGGTTCGATCCCGTTAGCGCCCACCATTTTTTGCCCATTTTGCCTCAATATTGTAATGGCCCGGTGGTTCAGTTGGTTAGAATGCCGCCCTGTCACGGCGGAGGTCGTGGGTTCGAGTCCCATCCGGGTCGCCAATCATGCCTCGGTAGCTCAGTTGGTAGAGCAAAGGACTGAAAATCCTTGTGTCCACAGTTCGATTCTGTGCTGAGGCACCAATCCAAAAACAGCACCTGCTATTGCGGGTGTTTTTTTATTATATGTATATCTATATCTGCTTAAACACATTTTTCAGCCAGCAAGGAGTGTTATCATGTTTGAAAAATTTTTCCATGAAGTAACCGGTCCCTACATCTGGGGTCTGATTCTGCTTTTATCCCTGCGTGCCATCTTCTCTTCCGTGCGCAAAAAGGATTATCCGCACGCTGCTGCTTTTATCGTCGTAGCCATTGCTGCCGCATTTATGACAGCAAGCGCACTTGATATGCTTCCGCCTGCTATAGCAGAAATATTTGCATAAGAAAAACGCCGCTTTTCGCGGCGTTTTTTTGTGCTTATTTTCAGTTGATGCCAGTTACGTCAAAGCCGGTATCCTCAACAGCAGCCTTCAAAACTGCGTCATCCAGTCCTGCGCCCTCAACAACCGCATTATTGTTTTCCAGGGAAACAACAACATTGGTTACACCTGCTACAGCAGCGAGTGCTTCCTTAACGGCGCCAACGCAGTGCTGGCAATGCATACCTTCGATAGCAATAGTCTTAGTCATGATAAAATCTCCTTTGCAATTACAATTTTATAAAACGCAGTCTTAATGCGTTAGTAACAACAGAAACACTGCTGCAGCTCATCGCCGCTGCAGCAATCAGCGGATTCAGCAGCCAGCCGAAGGTTGTATAGAACACGCCTGCAGCAAACGGAATACCGACGGCATTATAAATAAAGGCCCAGAAAAGATTTTCCTTGATATTGGTCATCACACTGCGGCTTAAGCAAATCGCTTTCGCCACATCCAACAAGTCGCTTTTAATCAAAACCATATCAGCAGCTTCAATCGCAATATCCGTGCCGGCACCGATAGCGATACCTACATCGGCACGCGCCAACGCAGGTGCATCGTTGATGCCGTCGCCTACCATAGCGACAATATGGCCTTCCTGCTGCAGCTTGCGTACCACCGCTTCCTTATCCTGCGGCAACACCTGAGCAACAGCCTCATCAACGCCTACCTGTGTGCGAATCGCCTCCGCCGTCGACCGGTTATCACCGGTCACCATCAGCACATGCAAGCCCATCGCCTGCAGCTTGCCGATTGCCTCCTTACTCGTAGCCTTTACGGTATCGGCAACAGCAATACAGCCTAAAAGCTCGCCTGCACGTACAAAATATAACGGTGTTTTTCCCTGAGCCGCCAGCCTGTCATACTGGTCAATTAAGGTGCTTGTATCAACATTCAACGTCTGCAGTAGCTTGAGATTGCCTGCTGCACATTCAGATCCTGCAATCTCTGCCTTAACGCCCTGACCGGGAATTTGCTTATAATTGACTGCTTCCGGCAAAGCAAGCTGCTTTGCTTCAGCAGCAGCAACAATCGCTTCACCTAACGGATGCTCTGAAAGCTTTTCCAAGCCTGCGGCAAAGGCCAGCAATTCATTTTCCGTAACCTTTACAGGCAAAATATCCGTCACCACCGGTTTGCCTGACGTAATGGTGCCTGTTTTGTCTAAGATAACGGTATCAACCTTATGCGCCATTTCCAAAGCTGTTGCCGATTTAATCAGAATGCCGCTCTTAGCGCCGCGCCCCGTTCCTACCATAATTGCCGTCGGTGTTGCCAATCCCAAAGCACAGGGACAGGAAATGACGAGCACCGAAATGGCAATCGTCATCGCAAAATGCCAGCTTGCACCCAGCGCCAGCCAGATAGCCGCTGCAATCACTGCAATACTGATAACTGCAGGCACAAAATACCCGCTCACCTTATCAGCCAGTTTAGCAATCGGCGCTTTAGACGAAGTTGCTTCGTTCACCAGTGCAATAATCTTCGCCAAAGCTGTATCTGCACCAATCGCAGTTGCTTCCATCTTAAAGTAACCGCTTCTGTTAATAGTGCCGCCGATAACCTTGTCACCGATTGTTTTATCTACCGGCAGGCTTTCACCGGTCAGCGCGCTTTCGTCCAAGGCAGCGCTGCCCTCAATAATTTTACCGTCCACAGGCACGGAGGCACCGCTTTTTACAATCAGCACATCGCCTGTTACAACCTCCTCTACAGGAATTTCTCCCTGCAGACCGTGACGCTCGACAAGCGCCGTCTTCGGCGTAAGATTCATCAGCGCCTTGATTGCATCAGAGGTATGGCTCTTTGCCCGCGCCTCCATAAACTTGCCTAAGGTTACAAGCGCCAAAATAACGGCACTCGCTTCAAAATATAAAGCATCGGCAAAGCCTGGCAGCAAATCAAGACGGTTATGCCCAAAGGCATACGCCATGCCAAATACGGAATACAAACCATAAATAAACGATGCACCGCTGCCTACGGCAATCAGGGAATCCATGTTAGGCGCACCGCTTAAAAGATTACGCACGCCGTGGATAAAATACTTGCGGTCGATAAAGAGTACCGGAATACACCACAGCATCTGCAGCAAAGCGTTAATCAGCTCGTTTTCCTGCCCCAGGATAAAGCCTGGCAGCGGCCAGCCCCACATGCGCCCCATGTGCTGATAAAAAACAAGACCGGCAAAAATCAGCGAGCCGATAAGGCGCTGCTTCATCTCCGCCATCTCCTGCGCCGCCGTATCCTGCTGCGGCACAGGCGCAGCGGCAGCTCCTGCGGCATGCACACTTGCACCGAAGCCCAGCTTTTCAATACGGGCAATAATCTCCTTTTCATCTACAACGCTTTCATCAAAGGTAACGTGCGCATTATTTTTCAGCAGATTAACGCTCATCTGCTCCACGCCCTGCATCCTGTTGACAACCTTTTCTATGCGTGACGAGCAGGCACTGCAGCTCATGCCCGTTATATCAAGTAACTGTTTTTTCATCGTGACTCCTTTCGCTTACTATCTGTTTGACATAAAATTTTGTGTCTGCTATTATTATAGCAAACGCTACCTTTATTTCAAGAATGCACTATTTAGGTAGATAGTATGCAAAAAGATACTGTAAGGATATATAATTTTTGATACACAAGGCAGACATATGATTTTTTCATAGCATCATTATATCTTAATCACCTTGCCCTTTGCAGAAAGGAAACTCCAAATGAAAGATACTATTAACGTCAACTGTCCCGTTGCCGCCACGCTGCAGCTCATCGGCGGCAAATATAAAGCACTGCTCCTGTGGCATCTGTCCGGCAAAATTCTGCGCTTCAACGAGCTGCGCCGCCTCGTCCCCGAGGCCACACCAAAAATGCTCACCCAACAATTACGCGAGCTGGAAGGTGACGGCTTGATTGCGCGCAAGGTGTACGCCGTCGTACCGCCTAAGGTTGAGTATAGCCTGACGCCGCGTGGCGAAAGCCTCTTCCCCATCCTGCAGGCCATGTATGCCTGGGGCAGCAAGCTTTTAAAGGGTGAAGGCATCTGCCCAGAATGCTCCATGAAGCCTGTGGAAGCAGAACATTGCTGCTGCCACGACAAAAGCGAATAGAAACGAAAAACTTCGGCAGAACGATTATATTTAGCGTTCTACCGAAGTTTTTTCGTTCCATTTTAAAACAGCCGAAATTTTTATCCACACGCACATCGCAACTGCCTTTCCGACGAAAACAAACCCATGCAAAAAGCACGCCGTTGCCTGCGCTTTCGCGCAACCCACAGCGTGCTCTTATAATACCTAAAATCAGCCGATTTCTGCTTCCTTTTCAGTACCGCGAACGTTGATCGGATGGTTGTTTTCGTCAACCATTACAACCTTCGGCACATAGGTTTTAGCTTCTTCCTCGGTCATAAGGCTGTAAGCGATGATGATAACAGTATCACCAACCAGAACCTTACGTGCAGCAGCACCGTTCAGGCAGATAACGCCGCTGCCACGCTCACCGGCAATAACATAGGTTTCCAGACGGTTACCGTTGTTGTTGTCAACGATTTGTACACGCTCGCCCGGAAGAATACCGGACAGCTCCAGCAGCTCGCTGTCGATAGTAATGCTGCCCATATATTCCAGGTTAGCCTGGGTTACGGTAGCGCGATGAATTTTGCCATGGTGCATAGTATAAAGCATATTATTTCTCCTCCAAAACTACATTATCAATCAGACGGGTGGTGCCGAATTTAACAGCTACAGCCAGCAGGTTGCTGCCTGCCATCGGAGCTGCTACAGGTTTCAATTCCGGCAGTGCATAAATTTCAACATAATCGATATCAGACATAGGCTCTTCTTTAATAGAAGCGGTAACAGCCGCGGTAATCTTCGCAGCGTCACGCTCACCTGCTTCGTACTGCTCCTTAGCAGCCTTCAGGCTACGGCTCAGTACCAGAGCTGCTTTGCGCTCTGCTTCATTCAGATAGGTATTGCGGGAGCTCTTTGCCAAACCGTCAGCTTCGCGGACAATCGGCATAATGCGCAGCTGGATATTGAAGAACAGGTCTTTTACCATGCGTTTCAGAACCTCAACCTGTTGTGCGTCCTTCTGGCCGAAGTAAGCACGGTCCGGTTGTGCCAGGTTGAACAGCTTGGTAACAACGGTAGTTACGCCACGGAAGTGAATCGGACGGGTACGGCCGCACAGAACCTTGGTAATATCACCGGTTACTTCAACCCAAGTTGCATCCTCGCTCGGATACATTTCCTTCGGAGCCGGAGCGAAAACTACGTTAGCGCCCATGCTTTCTGCCAGCTTGCAGTCTGCTTCCAGAGTACGCGGATAAGCATCCAGATCTTCGTTAGGACCGAATTGAGTCGGGTTTACGAAAACGCTGACTACAACAAAGTCATTTTCCATGTTAGCTGCTTTAATCAGGGATGCATGACCTTCATGCAAAGCGCCCATAGTAGGCACCAGACCGATGGTCAAACCCTGAGCTTTAGCTGCTGCAACCTCTTCGCGCAGCTCTGCAACTGTATGTACTAATTTCATTTTGAATTACCTCACTTTATTTATGAAAGTATTAATATAATTTTTCTAAAACAGCATCGTCAATCTTGAAGGTATGCTCCGGAGCAGGGAAGGTTCTTGCCTTAACATCGGCAATATATTCCTTTACTGCTTCTACGGTAGTATCATGCAGATTAGCATACTTCTTAACAAATTTCGGACAGAAACCGTTGGAAACACCCAGCAAATCATTGCATACGAGCACCTGACCGTCGCAGCCGTTGCCGGCACCGATACCGATGGTAGCCATAGTTTTCAGCTCAGCGGTTACCTTAGCAGCCAGTGCTGCCGGAACGCATTCCAGCACGCAGGCAAAAGCACCTGCAGCCTCCAAAGCCTTGGCATCATCAATCATTTTTTGTGCAGCGGCAATATCCTTGCCCTGTACCTTGAAGCCGCCCAGCTGATTTACAGATTGCGGAGTCAGACCGATATGAGCACATACGGGAATGCCGGCCTGTGTCAGGCGTTCTACCAGAGGTACTACCTCGGAGCCGCCCTCCAGCTTAACTGCGGTGCAGCCTGTTTCCTTCAGGAAGCGTGCCGCATTATACATTGCGTCAACAATGCTTGCCTGATAGCTCATAAACGGCATATCGCCAACTACTAAAGCAGTGCTGTTGCCACGCATAACAGCCTTGGTGTGATGAATCATTTCATCCATCGTTACAGGGACTGTGGAATTATATCCCAAAATTACGTTACCCAGGGAATCACCTACAAGAATCATATCTACGCCTGCTTCGTTCACGTTGCGGGACATTGCTACGTCATAAGCGGTTATCATCGTGATAGGTTCGCCATTTTGCTTCATTTCCTTAATCGTTGCGACTGTTACTTGTTTGTTAGCCATAATATCCTCCAAGCAAATTTCTCAGCTCATCAGCTGCATTTTCGTCAATAGTGCCATTAGCAAGGGCTAGCGAGGTTGTCGCCAGGCCCAGAGAGCAATAGGCAGGAATTACAGCTGCCGGCAAGGCAGCAAGATGCTTTGCTACCGTGCTGACATCACCGCGGGCAATAGGTCCTGTAAGCACAGCCGCAGGATTTTGCGTAGCCTGCAAATTAGCCGCCGTGCCTTTGAATAATGGCAGCAACGCTTCCCAGGCAGCTTCGTTGCTGCCGGTCCAGCGCGCCATCAGCTGCGCCGCCATAGCCTCCACCGCTACAGCATAGTTCGAGCAGATGCACGCTGCCGCATGATAGGCCGCACGTTCTTCAGCAGGTACGCCGAAGGCTTTTCCGCCACAAAGCTCTACGAGCTTTGTGCCTGCGTTCTGCGCTTCGCTGTCACCGTCCAACGCCATATACACACCTGCAAGCTGTGTATTGCCGCCGGCAAAGCTCTGCAACGGATGCAGGCTGCCTACGTGTGCTCCCAACTGCGTAAGCGGAGCCAACGGCTCCAGTCCCACACTGCCGCTCACATGCAGCACAACCTTAGCTGCAGGTATCACGCTTTGCGCCAGCTCCTCTGCTACCATACCAATTAAACGATCCGGTACGGTAAGCAAGAGCACGTCCGCTGCCTGCCACAGCTTTGCGTTATCCGTCGCAGGTACGCCAAACTGCTGTGCCAGCTGTGCGCTGTGCTGCGCTGTAGCAGCCGTAATGCCGGCCAGCACGCCTGCATCACACAGACATGCAGCCAAACGGCTACCGACACGGCCACCGCCAATAATACCAACCTTCAAGATTGCCCTCCCTTCTGACCACAGGAGACGCTGTGCAAATTCAAGGCTACGGAATTGCCGATTAATGCCGAAGCATATAAAAAAGCGCATTCCGGTACGGAATGCGCATAGTTAGCCTGTTTGCGTCTTCGTCCCGGTCTTATAGATCCAAGCGAGTATTGACTTAAAATTTTTCAGAAGTAAGCTTTACTGTTAACTGCTCCAGCTCATCCTAAATGCTACTGTGCATCAGTAAATTTTACCGCACTTATAATAGCATAGATAAGGCGAAATAGCAAGGGGAAAATATGCATCTTGACATTGACAAAGTCAACGAAACTATGCTACTATAAGCATAGAGCGATCTGGGAATTGTTTCGTCATACCCCCAGACAAACGATAGCCTCTGTTTCTTGTAGTAGGGACAGGGGCTATTCGTCTTTCAGGAGTGATTTTATGCCAAATTTAACGTCAAAAATCTATAAGTCAGACTATGAACTGGTCAATCTTTTGATAGCAAGAAATATGATTGTTTTTAATAAAGTATGGGCAGCTAAAATTCTCAGCTATGAAAATTATTACTATCTAATCAACGGATATAATAAAATTTGGTAGATTGTATAATGAAGTTGCACACCTAAGTGAGTAAAAAGAGAATAAAAAATCCATAGTGCTCATCCTTGTGTTAGAATTAAGTTACGACACCAAACCTAAAAAGGAGAATCACTATGGATCAACTTAATTCTAACACACAACGTCAAAAGGGTAAACACTTATCTTTCGAGGAAAGGGTAATTATTCAAACCAGACTCAATGACAAGTACTCTCCTAACAAAATAGCTACTGAGTTAGGCTGCTCTCCCAATACTGTACGCAATGAGATCAAACGTGACACTGTATACTTATATAACGGTAAAGTTGCCCGTTATAAAGCAGATGCTGGTCAAAAAGCTTACGAGGAAAACAGAGCCAATTCCTGCCGTCGTTGCGAATATATCAACAAGCTGGAATTTATTGCCCATGTTGAGAACAGATTCTTTGAGCTTGGTATTTCCATTATTAACAACAAACTAGAATTTGGGCACTGGGAAGCTGACCTAGTTATAGGTCAAAAGACTAAAGATGATGAAGCGTTGCTCACCTTACTTGAACGCCAAACCCGTAAGTATATCCTTGTCAAAATAGCTGGCAAGATAAAAGCTGCAGTAATGGCTGGATTCGAGAAGATCAAGAAATACTTCGGTTCTAAGTTCAGTGATGTATTCAAGAGCATAACTACTGATAACGGCTCTGAATTTGCAGAGCTGAGTAATCTTGAAGAAGACAGTAAAACTCTAGTATATTACGCTCATCCGTACTCTTCCTGGGAGAAAGGCAGCAACGAAAGACACAAACGTCTGGTAAGGCGTTTTATAGCCAAGGGAGAGCGAATTAGTGACTATGGCATATATACAATAGCACGAATAGAGGACTGTTGTAATAACCTTCCACGTAAGATTCTGGGATATAAAACTCCTGATGAGTTGTTTGAGGTTAAGCTGGATGAAATTTATTCTGCTTGATTAGGAAAATGGGCAACTTGTTCTTGCAAATTACGGGATATTCTTGCACTTTTAATTTCACTACGCTATTTCTTATCCCCTAATCGTTATAATCAGCTCCTAAGCAAAATAGCCTACGCATTACATACTAAGCTTGCCAAACGACTTGTAAGTATAAACGTAACAGTAGTCGAAAATATTATGGGCTTGAATTGTGATTGGCTAAAGCTAAAATTATAACTACTATTTTATAACTTCAAATACATTTTTTATTAACTAGAAAGTCAGGTGTTACTATGAATAGTGAACAAATATATTTTGAAGGCCACTATGGTCCTCTGAGATTTAACAAAATACAAATTTCTAGTTCAGGAATTACTTTAGGTTCTAAATTTTACCCTACTGAATGTATTAGCGGATTTCAATACAAAGCCGTGAATACTTCCATAACATATTATCACGGTTTTATACCTTTACCCAAAGATCGTGATAACGCTATCAATAAACTATTTACTTTACCAACTGGTTCTCAATGTATAGGAACTATAACAACATATGGCAATAGTGCTTTTCAAGCAGACGGCAACAAACATATTCTTGAGTTTGGTAAAGATACTTATAAAAAGTTTGTTGAGGTTATTTCAGCATTATTTTTTGTGAAAATTTCTAAGAACATCCTTATGCGATTACAAACCGGAGAATCTTTAGAAATATCTCCTTACGCTAGTATTACAGACACAGGATTAAAAATAGAATTTTTTAAACTACTAGGTAAAAACACAATTGTTTTTTATACTTGGAACAGCTTAAGGCAGTTCATGCATTTAGGATATGTCGACGGCAAATTCACAATAGAAATTAATGACAAGTCAAGAAACTTATCACAAAGTTTTGATATAGGATATATTTTAAATGATAACATGAATATACTAGAAAGTTTACTTGAATATACAATGCACCATAACATTATCAGACTAAGTACTATATTAACCCAGCTATAGTGATCCATAAGTTCAGATTATACTTACCAAAGGAGATCTTCCCATGCCCTATGTAAACATCAAAATCACCAAAGAAGGTAACGTTACACCCGAGCAGAAGCGCGCTCTCATCGAAGGCGCAACCAATCTTCTGCACGACGTTCTAGGCAAAAACAAATCCACCACTGTTGTCACCATCGACGAGGTTAATACAGATAACTGGGGCATCGGCGGCACCCCTGTAACCGAAATCCGTAAAAATGCGGCAGCCAAAAAATAAATTTCTTCTACCTATTTTAATATTAACATCGTTAACCACAAGATAAGCATAGATTGACAGCTATAACCACAAAATATAGCTGTCAGTCTTTTTTTATGCTCAGCCCTCATGGTTAACCATACTATTTTGCTAGGTTGACATTAAAATTTCCACAGCGTATACTTAAGCTATAGTAAAGTTAACCACGTAGAATCTTAAGTTAACCGAAATACATTACGAAGGTGAAAATTATGAGTAAAGGTCTTTTCATTACAGCAATCGGAACAGATATCGGTAAAACATATGTTACCGGCCTGCTTGTTAAACGCTTACGCGATGCAGGCATCAACGCAGGCTATTACAAAGCAGCACTGAGCGGCGCCGAAGAACAGCCTGACGGTACCTGGCTACCGGGCGACGCAGCCTTTGTTGCCAAAACTGCCAACATCCCGGAAAAACCGGAAAACCTTGTTTCCTACATTTATAAGGAAGCAGTTTCTCCGCATCTGGCAGCACTACGCGAGGGCAATCCCGTAGAAATGGAAAAGATTGAGGCTGACTATCAGGCATCTCTCGCCAAATATGATTACGTCACCATGGAAGGCAGCGGCGGCATCATCTGCCCCATCCGTTGGGATGAAGAGCATATCCTGCTCGAGGACATCATCAAAAAGCTTTATTTAGGTGTACTGGTAATCTCCAACGCAGCGCTCGGTTCCATCAATAACTGCGTACTGACCATCTCCTACCTCAAACAGAAAAACATTCCCGTCCGCGGCATCATCCTCAACAACTACGACGGCAACAACTTCATGCAAGCCGATAACAAGCGTATGATGGAAGAAATTACAGCGGTCCCCGTACTTGCCTGCGTACCGCCGAACGCCAGTGAACTGGATATTGATGTAGAAGTACTTAAAGGATTATATAAATAAAAATTAACAGCCCCCTTTAGTCTCGCTAAAGCTCGACAGTTCCCCCAAGGGGGACCCAAGAAAGTCTCAATTACACGCTCTTGCCTGCCCCTACGGGGAAGGTGGCAAACAACGTGAGGTGGAAGGGGGAATAAACAATAATGACACAAAACTCAGGAGGAAGAAAAAATGAATAATAGAGTAGCAGATTTACAAAAAAGAGATTTAGCCCACATCTGGCATCCCTGTTCCCAAATGAAGGACTACGAAACCTTACGTCCTATCATCGTTGACCACGCTAAAGGCCCCTACCTCTACGCAGCCGACGGCACCGAATATCTCGACATCATCAGCAGCTGGTGGTGCAACCTCTTAGGTCACTGCAATCCCAAAATCAACGCTGCCATCAAAGAGCAGATTGAACAATTAGAGCACGTTATCTTCGTTAACTTCACCCACGAGCCTGCTATCAAGCTTTGCGAAGAGCTTACCGAAGTTCTCCCCAAAGGCCTGAACAAATTCAACTTTGCCGATAACGGCTCCTCTTCTGTAGAAATCGCACTGAAAATTGCCTTCCAATATCAGCTGCAGACCGGTCACCCGGAAAAACAGCGCTTCATGTGCCTCAGCGAAGGCTATCACGGCGAAACCATCGGCGCTCTGTCCGTAGGCAGCATGGACCTGTTCGCACAGATGTACAAGCCTATGATGATGAACAACATTCATGTAAAAGCACCTGACTGCTACCGTTGCCCGTTTGCTAAAGACCGCGAGCACTGCCAATGCGAATGCTTCAAATTTGCAGAAGAAGCATTTGCTAAGTATGCCAAAGAAACCGCTGCTATCATCGTTGAGCCTATCGTTCAAGGCTGCGCAGGTATGCGTATCTATCCGCCTCTCTACCTGCAAAAGCTGCGTAAGCTCTGTGATGAATACGGCGTACTTTTGATTGCCGACGAAATTGCTACCGGCTTCGGCAGAACAGGCAAAATGTTCGCCTGCAACCATGCCGGCATTACCCCGGATATCATGACCATCAGTAAAGCACTCACCGGCGGTTACCTGCCGATGGCTATTGTCTGCACCACCGATAAAATTTACGATGCATTCTATGATGATTACAACAAAGGCAAGCAATTCATGCACAGCCACACCTATGCCGGTAACCCCATCGGCTGCGCTACTGCCCTCGCTGTACTCAAGATTATGAAGGAAGAAAAAATTCTTGAGCATGCTGCCGAAAAAGCAACCTACTTCCACAATGCTCTTATGGACACCTTCGGTGCTCACAAGAACATCGGTGAAATCCGTCACATCGGCCTGATTAATGCTATGGAACTTGTTACCGATAAGGATAAGAAAATCGGCTTCGACGGCGACCTGCGTATAGGCTACGAAATTTACAAAAAAGCACTTACCCACGGCCTGCTGCTGCGTCCTCTAGGCAACGTCATCTACTTCAACCCGCCGCTGAATATCGAAAATAAAGATCTGGATAAGGCTATAGCACTGGCTAAACAATCCATGGATGAGGTTTTAAAATAAGGAGCGAATAAATGAAAGATTTGAGTATAAAAGAGCTGACTACTATCGCTTTATTAGGTGTCTTGATTCTGATTTCAGGTTCTTTTAAAATCCCTTCGCCAATTGCCGGTGGCGAATTCCAGTTATCTGCACCAATCGCCGTACTCATCTGCGCCTGCTTCGGCTTTAAACGCTACATTATCGCAGGTATCCTTGCAAGTATGCTCGGTATGATGCTCGGGATGCACAACATCATCAACGTACTTGTACAGATGGTATTCCGCGTTGTTGCCGGTGGCACCATGGCCCTGCTCGGAACCAACCTGCTTACTGTTGCTGTCAGCGGACCGCTCGGAACCTTCGCTGCCCGCCTCGTACTGTGGCAGGTTACCGGTGTAAACTGGATGGTACTCACCGCCGCAGCCTTCCCCGGTATGATTTTCACCACAGTGGCTGCCGGTGCATTTTATAAGCCCGCTCAAAAGCTGCTTACCAAGGTTGCTTTGCTCAGAGGCTGATAAATAACAGCAAAAAGAGGCTCTCCTTAGGGAGAGCTGATGCCCGTCAGGGCGACTGAGAGGGGTCTGTATTCTTTGCGCTAAAGAATAACGTGAAGTTTTGCACACCCCTCTCCGTCATCGCTAAGCGATGCCACCTCTCCCCAAGGAGAGGCTTTTCATCAGCTAATTTTGCCAAACACCGAATTCAAAACACAAAGGAGATTCCCTATGCCTTTATACAGCATCAAAATGCGCGCATCAAAAGGTGATTTACATATCAGCGGCGCAGAACGCATTATCCTGCAATCCGATATCAGCAACGCTGTCAGCGCACTTACCGAGCGCGCTCTGCATCACGGCCTTGGCCGAGCAGACTTCATCAACGTCAAAATGGAAGAGGTCGCACCGGAAAAGCTGCAATACCTCGACGCTCTGCCCGTCAGCAAACGTCCTGCAGACACGGTAGAAGAAACCTATAAAATCATGAAGGAAATGCTCTGCGAGCTGGGACTAAAAGCCAAGGCAGATGCATTAATCGACCTTCTGCGTCACAACCATCCTATGCGCGGCGCCGTACTCTACGACGTAGCCACCAGCCAGCGCCTTGAGCCTGACCGTGAGCGCGGCATACGCGTAACCTATATGGACGCTGAAGGTGCAGCGAGCAACTGCAGCGGTAAAAACCACTTCCGCGAGGCCATCGTACTGGCCACCAAGGTTGTAAATGCTCCCGGCATTATAGCAGAACTGTGCCTTTCTGATGATCCCGATTACCTCGTCGGCTACCTTGCATCCTTAAAGCATGGTTATGTACGCCTTATGCCGATGAAGGAAATGGGCAATCCTCATGGCGGCCGTGTCTTCATCTTTGACAGCAGCAAGGCTAAAGCCAAGGATGCTATCAACTATCTGGAAAAACAGCGTGTGCTTGTACGCGGACTGCCTGTTGAAAAGCCCGCTAATCCTAATCCGGAGCAGATTTTTGCTGACGAGCTGAAACAGCTCAAGGAGCAGAATCTTTACCGCTCCCTGCGTACTATGGACAGCGAACAAAGTAAGTACGTTGAAATGCACGGACGCAAGGTTTTGATGCTGGCCTCCAACAGCTATCTTGATTTGGCAGCAGATACCCGCGTTAAGCAAGCCGCTGCCGAAGCTGCGCTTAAATGGGGCGCTGGCAGCGGCGGCAGCCGTCTGACTACCGGCAACACCGCCTTGCACGAAGCGCTTGAAAGCAAGCTGGCGCATTTCAAGGGCACAGAAGCAGCACTGGTGTTTAATACAGGCTACATGGCCAACGTCGGCATTATTTCCGCCCTCTGCAACAGCGAAAGCGTTATTTTCAGCGACGAATACAATCACGCCAGCATCATCGACGGCGCACGTCTTTCTAAAGCACGCATCGTTGTCTATAAGCATAACGATATGCAAGACCTGGAAGCGAAAATTCTTGCTACCCCCTGCAGCAAAGGATTGATTGTCAGCGACGCAGTTTTCAGCATGGACGGTGATATCGTCGACCTACCTGCACTCGTTGCACTCGGCCAAAAATATCATCTGCTCACCATGATTGACGAAGCACATGCCACCGGCGTTATCGGCAAAACAGGCCATGGCACCGTTGAACATTTCGGCAACACTGTCCGCCCGGATATTCTCATGGGTACGCTCAGCAAGGCGCTCGGCGCCGAAGGTGGTTACGCTTGCTCCAGCAAGGTAATTATCGAATATCTCAAGAACAAAGCACGCAGCTTCATCTTCTCCACCTCGCAGGCTCCTGCTGCCCTTGCCGCAGCACTGCGAGCTATCGATGTGCTGGAAGAAGAACCGCAGCGTGCGCAAATGCTGCAGCATAACGTTAAGTTTTTCTTAAACGCTCTGCATGCTGAAGGCGTAGAAGCCTACTCTCCCACCGCCATCATTCCTATTATCATTGGCGATGAGAAGTCCGCTCTGCAGGTTGCAGATGAGCTGCTGGCAAGCGGCGTGCTCGCCCCCGCCATCCGCTACCCGACGGTAGCAAAGGGTACTGCGCGCCTGCGCGTTGCCCTCATGGCAACGCACACCGAAGCGGAGCTGTCGCAGACAGCGAAACTCATCGGTGCAGCGATAAGAAAATATAAAAAATAAAGCGCAAAAAAGGCAAGTCCTAGGAAACAAACCTCCTAAGACCTTGCCTTTTAATTTTTATAAACCAACTTTTTCAGGCACTGTTATTTATGCTCAGCCACATCCTCGGCATCAAGCACCTTAATTTCACGTGCAGAAAGTAACTTGGCGAACACGCCCTGCCCTTTGATTTTCTTACCGCTGAAGCTGCCGTCATAAATTTCCTTAACACCACAGCTGGGACTGCGTGATTGCAGGATTGCCAAATCCACCTTATTCTCCAAAGCAACTGCCAATGCCTCCTGTGCACCCTTGCGAAATTCATTGTCCACACTGACGCCTTCCTTGTTTGTCACAAGACCAGCAACAATTTCTGCCGGCAAGCGAGGGGTAGAGAGGCCTCCCAGCTGCTCCGGACAAACGCCGATAACCTCATGACCTTCGATAAATTCCAGCACGCCTTGATTTAAGTTATTACCGCCGTTATACTTACAGTTTTTGCCTAATAAACAGGCACTCACGAGAATCTTCAAAGAAACATTCCTCCGTTATTGTAAAAATAAGCTGCTAACATGCCTGATGCTAACAGCTTATTTTCATGTTTATTCTTCCTTGCTGATTTCTACAGGAATTTCCGGCATCTTGCCGTCAATGCTGATGTTCTTATTGACCTTAGCATCGTAGGTTTCACCCTTAGCAATCTCCTGCAGGTCAATGCCGGTAGCACTCTTCACCGTATCGAAAACCTTAGCCATTACGGAAGGAACATTGCCGGAAAGACTGCCCATACCGCCTTCGCCGTAAAGCGTAATCTTGTCCACCTTACTGAGCGGAGCAGCAACCTCTTTAGCAACCTGCGGCAGAACCTCAATCGCCATCTGAGCCATCGCAGCCTGACCGTATTTTTTCATAGCCTCGGCCTTCTTATCCATCGCAGCAGCTTCAGCTTCACCCTTCGCCTTAATAGCGGCAGCCTCTGCTTCACCCTTTACTCTGATAGCATAAGCCTCCGCATCGCCCTTGGCTTTAATAGCGGCAGCCTCCTGCTCCATAGCATATCTTTGCGCCTCTGCTTCACGCTGCCTCTTAGCCTGCTCAGCCAAAGCATCCTGTTCCACTCTGTACTTATCAGCATCAGCCTGCTTCTGAATGGTAGCAGCAAGAATCTGTTCTTTTACTAGAACCTCCTGCTTTTTCAGGTCAGCTTCACGCTCAGCCTTAGCAATCTGCGCATTTACAGTTGCCACCTCAATAGACTTTTGCTGCTCCTGCTGCTGGATAGCATAAGCCGCATCTGCCTCAGCCTTCTTGATATCAGCAGTACGCTTCAGCTCGCTCTTGGCAATAGAAAGCTCGTTCTGACGCTGTGCAATCGCTAAATCAGCATGTACCTGTGCATCATTAGCCTCTTTCTTGGCAGCAGCCTCGGCAATAGCCACATCTCGCTCAGCAACAGCCTTGCTGATAGAAGCATCCTTGCGGATTTTCGCCGTATTATCTGCACCCAAATCGACAATCAGACCGTTATCATCAACAACGTTCTGGATATTGCAGCTCAAAATGCTGATGCCCAGCTTCTCCATATCCTTCGCAGCCTTTTTCAGCACTTCGTCAGAGAAGGAATCACGGTCAACGTTAATCTTCTTCAAATCCAGCGTGCCGATAATTTCACGCATATTACCTTCAAGAGAATCCTGCAGGCTACGCGTAATATCCGCCGGCTCCATATTCAAAAAGTTTCTTGCTGCCAGATAAATGCCGTTTTCCTTATCAACAATAATCTTGGCAACCGCATCAACCTTAACATTGATAAAGTCATTGGTCGGAACGCTTTGACTGGTTTTGATATCTACGGACATCTGACCCAGATACAGCATATCCACGCGCTCCAGCAGCGGAATTTTAAAGCCGCCGATACCGATAAGGATACGCGGATTCTTCGTAATACCGGAAATGATATAAGCCACGTTTGGCGGTGCCTTCACATAACAAGTCTTGGCCGCAATAATAAATAAAACTAGGAAAATAATAATGAGAAAAACAATTCCGTAAGTCAAAACAATTCCCCCTTTATTATATAAACACTCTAATTAAATGATAACATAAGCAAAAGTGAAAGACAAGGGAATTATTTGTTGCATTTTGAACATTAGCACAATGCTTTAAAAGTCTATGACAAAAACAGGGTTGCTTTTTTACGAAAATTAATCTGTCAGTCGAAAAACGTCTTGGGAAGATTTTTCAAAGCTTTGCGGTCTAGCTAAGTTATGCTAAACAGCAATTTACAAATACATCAAAATATACTCCAAGCCAACAATTAAACACCTCACGTTGACAACAAAATATGCTCGTGGTAAAATCATCATAATTTATCAGAGGAATTGTAGCGCTCAAGCTATTGAAGTGGGATAAGATTCAAACGAATTTCATCCCGCTTTTTTAGATAAATTATGGCAACATTCAACCCATAAAAGCTCTCATAGCTACTTATGTAACGAAAGGAGTTTTTAACAATGCAAATCAACAAACCAGAAAATACTTTACAAAATATTTCTGTCGGCAGCAAAGAAATCAATGCAGCGCGCGTAGCCTTTTTCCTGCCAGGCTTCGTCATTTCCACCTGGGCACCGATGATTCCTATGGTCAAAGCACGCCTGAACCTTGAAGCGGATGTACTTGGCCTTTTGCTTCTGTGCATCGGTATCAGCGCTTTTATCTTTATGCCTTTAGCCGGCGCACTCGTACAACGCTTTGGCTGCAAAAAAGTCGTCATCACAGGTGCAACGCTGATGGCACTAATTTCCGTGCTGCTTTCTTGCCTGCCAAACATCTGGAGCTATGCCATTGTGCTTGCATTCTTTGGGGCAGTCATGGGCGCAACGGATGTCAGCATGAACACCAATGCCGTTATTGTGGAAAAGCTTGCCGGCCGCAGACTGCTTAGCGGTATGCATGCCTTTTGGAGTATCGGCTGCTTTGCCAGCGCAGGTCTTTTCAGCGTACTGGCATCTTCAGGCTTAAACGTAACGCTCATCGCCACACTGCACTGTGCTATTGTTTTAGCGTTGCTGGCAGTTTTCGGCCGCCATTTACTGGATTATAAAAGTCCCGGCGGCGAAAAGGCCTTTGCTATCCCACGCGGCATTGTTATCGTTTTAGGCATTCTCGCCTGCATTTCCTTCCTTGTTGAAGGTGCAGTTATGGATTGGAGCGGCGTACTGCTCACCGAAGTGAAAAATATGGATATAGCGTTGGCCGGTACAGGTTACGCTATCTTTTCCGTTGCTATGCTCATCATGCGTCTTTTAGGCGATAAAACTGTACAATTTTTAGGCGAACAAAAAGCTGTTATCGACGGCAGCATCGTCACGGCAGCAGGCTTTGCACTCATAGTTGTTTTAGATAACCTCTATCTCAATGCCTTCGCCTTCATTCTCATCGGCCTTGGTTGTGCCAACATTGTCCCTGTGTTTTATTCGCTCTTAAAATACCAGAAGGACATGCCTATCAGCGCTGCGGTAACTTCCGTAACCAGTTTAGGTTATACAGGTGTTATTCTAGGCCCCGCACTTTTAGGCTTTGTCGCCCACGGTATCAATATCAGCGCGGTGTTTGAACTGGTTGCCTTATTGCTTGTCATTGAAGCAGGATTTGCCAAGTACGTTTTCTGCAAGCTGAAAATGTAAAATGCGTCATATATCAAAACGAGCCGGTTTTAGTCAAAATGCTAAAGCCTGCTCGTTTTTGATTGCAAAAGTTTTGGGAATATTTTTCCCAAAACTTTGCGTTTCTGTATAGTTTTAGGAATTATTTTCCTAAAACTTTTGTATTTACTAAGTTTCAGACTTAAAGGTCGGAATGTTTGGCACACCAAGAATTCTTTATGAAATCAAATATGCGCTCACGCAGTACGTAAAACGCATCAAGAAAAATAAGCTACCAGCACGTCATAAGACACGCTAACAGCTTATTTTTTAAACAATATTATGCTTTACCAATTCAACAACATCGAGATTATGTTTCCTGATGTCTTCATCTGCTTCCATCTTATCAATACTCCACCAGGAATATTTCCTATCACCTATCATAAAGCTATCAGCCTGAAGCTTTTTCGGCAGCTTCTTAATATTTGCCTGATATAAAGTATGCGCATAAACCTTCTGTACCTTATCGCTCACAGAATATTTCGTCCGTAGCTCAAATCCCTTGCGTTCAACAGTAATCAGCTCTGGAGCAACCTGTAAATCAGAACTTAGGCGCTTAATGATATTAGCAACATTATCCTCTTCTACTACCTGAGTTTTATAATTAGGGAACAGATTCAGCCCCCATCTATTATCATAATAAAGCAGATAGCGGTGAGAATATTTATTAAATGTATCTTTAATAGCGATAAGCGAAAAAGGATGCTCAATTTCATTAAGATTTTCGATATCATGCTGCAGTAAATCTGCATTATATGTATTTTTTATTGCTTTTACCATTGCGCACCCACTCCAATAAAGGCCAAAGCCACCAACAATTATAACTATTACTTTTGCCCACAAGGAAGTTTCAGGCGAGGCAGAAAAACCACCATACATCACGAATAAAGCATTAGCAACGTTACAGCTTTGGTCTAGCTTTTTATATCCAATATAATCTTGTTTTCGTTGTAAAAGGGCTTCAAGTTTTGTACTATCAAGCAGTAACTGCAAAGAACTCTCTCCTTTACACTAATATAAATAAGTATATCACATAGCCGTAATTGGAGCAAGAATATGATTATATGATGGTACAATACGTCAAATCATAACAAAAAATAAGCTGCCAGCACGTCACAAGACACGCTAACAGCTTATTTTTATTGTTCAAGTTCCAGGTCAACCTCAGCCTATTTTTTGCAACGCCACACTCCGCGCTGCGCAGACCGGAACGGACGACGGGTTCGCCGGCACGTCTTTGTTACGCGCAAGCTCGCAGGCAACGGACCGACAGGTAATTTTTCGCTGGAGCGTTGACGAACCACTCAGCAAGCACACCTCGCAAAATTCAGCGACGTGAAAAATTCTGCTAATCTAGTCGCCGGAATCCGGCGAAGCAGCTACGCAGGGCGTTTTTTGGATACTTTTTGCCGCCCCGGGCAAAAAGTATCACATACTACTCAAAAAACGCTCCCTGCTACCCACCGATAGCAAGAGAGCGTTCTCTTTATCTGCTTATTTACTTTTCTGCTTCAGCGCTCTTCACAACCGCCTTCGCAGCCTTTTCGAACTTGGTACGCGCCAGCATCACAAAATGTCCGCAGCCACAGCATTTCATACCAAAGTCCATACCCGTACGGGTAATTTCCCACTCATCACTGCCACAGGGATGAGCCTTTTTCATTTTGACGATATCGCCTACATTAACATCCTTACCGGCAAGCATTATTCAATACCGTCCAAAGTCATTACGTCGCTGACCTCATAGCCTGCTTCGCGAATTTGCTCAATGATATCCATACCATTATTATTGAGAGCGGCACGAATAGTAATTTCAGCAGTACCGTCACCATGCTGCTTGGTCACCAAAGAAATAATATTGATGCCGTCCTCCTTCATAATATTGGAGATTTCTGCAACAACACCAACCTTATCGGGAGCTTCGATAGTAATACGCAGGCAATTGCGGTCCATACCCATAATTTCTACGATGGAACGGAAAATATCACTGCGGGAAACAATACCGCAAAGCTTATTTTCCTGATTTACTACAGGCAGAGCATTGACTCTGTATTTATACAGCTTGTAGGCAACATATTCGATAGTATCTTCCGCTTCAACGCTTACAACAGTACGTTTCATAACATCCTTAACTTTCAGACGTCCCAGCAGATAGTTAGCCTCATAGCGGGAAAGAGTACTGCTGTCACTGGGAGAAGCCTTGCCGATATCATCACCGGTAATAATGCCGCGTACACGCTGCATATCATCTACAACCGGCAGACTGATTAATCTTTTACCGCGCATTATCTCGCGAGCTTCCAAAATAGACTGATCTTCACGTATAGTAACAACAGCTGTTGTCATAATATCTTTTACTAACATATGAGTTTTACCTCCTTTGACTAGAAAACGCAATCATCTTAATATAATCATTTTCACTTTAAGGCAGCTATGAAGCAACCCGACGTATTTGTATATTAATCAGCCGCCGAGATATGCTTTGCGAACAGCCTCGCTGCTTGCCAGCTCCTTAGCTGTGCCGCTCAGAGTAATACGTCCTGTTTCCAGAACGTATGCCTTATCAGCGATGGACAGCGCCATATTGGCATTCTGCTCAACCAGCAGAACGGTAGTACCGCTCTCGTTGATTTCCTTTATTATATTAAAAATTTCCTTTACAAGCAAGGGGGCAAGACCCATAGAAGGCTCGTCCAACAGCAGCAGCTTAGGACGGCTCATCAGCGCACGGCCCATAGCCAGCATCTGCTGCTCGCCACCGGAAAGCGTACCGGAAAGCTGGTCCTTACGTTCCAGCAGACGCGGGAATTTTTTAAAGACATCATCCATGTCCCTGGCAATTCCGTCCTTGTCCTTACGCAGGTAAGCACCCAGCTCCAGGTTTTCCATAACAGTCATATTAGCAAAAACATGACGGCCCTCCGGAACCTGGCACAGGCCCATGCCGACAATTTTATGTGCCGGTACACCGGCAATATCATGACCTTCATATAAGATTTTACCGGTCTTTGGTTTCATCAGACCGGAAATGGTGCGCAATGTAGTAGATTTACCGGCACCATTGGAACCGATCAGCGCTACGATTTCACCATCGGGAACATCGAGGCTGATACCTTTGATAGCGTGAATCGCGCCATAATATACATTGATATCTTCAACAGTTAACATCAGTTGATAACCTCCTCGCCCAAGTATGCTTCAATAACGCGTGCATTTTGTTTGATTTCATTCGGAGTGCCTTCGGCAATTTTCATACCGTATTCCAGTACATAAATACGCTCGCAAACACCCATTACCAGGCCCATATCATGCTCAATCAGCAGAATGGAAAGATTAAATTCCTTACGAATCCAGCGGATCATTTCCATAAGCTCTTTGGTTTCCTGCGGGTTCATGCCTGCAGCAGGCTCGTCCAGCAACAACAGCTTCGGCTCAGTAGCCAAAGCACGCGCAATTTCCAGACGACGCTGCTTGCCATAAGGCAGGTTCTTTGCTACCTCATGTGCTTCTTCCTCCAGATGGAAGATTTTCAGCAATTCAAGAGCCTTTTGTGTAATGAATTCTTCTTCGCTGAGATACTTGCCATCACGGACTATAGCATCAGCCAGATTATAGGTTACGTGCATATTATAAGCAATTTTTACATTATCGATAACGCTCAGCTCGGAGAACAGGCGGATATTTTGGAATGTACGCGCCATGCCCATCTGCGTAACCTGGTAAGATTTTTTACCGCTGCTTTGCTGACCGTTAAAATATACCTTGCCTTCTGTCGGTGTATATACACCTGTAATCATGTTGAAGGCTGTTGTCTTGCCGGCGCCGTTAGGACCGATAAGGCCAATCAGTTCTCCCTCGTCGATATGCATGGAAAGATTGGAAACGGCACGCAGGCCGCCGAAAACCATGGATACATTATCTACCTTCAGCAGTTCTGCCATTGTCCTTACCTCCTAATTTAAACATTTTCAAGCTCAATTCCTTGCTGCCAAACAAGCCTTGCGGACGGTACAGCATCAGGATAATCATGGTAACAGAATAGATAATCATACGCCATTCCGGGTAATCCGACAAATAAGCGGAAATGAAGGTCAACAATGTCGCACCGGTAATAGCACCGATCATAGAACCAAGCCCGCCCAAAACAACCATGGTCAGAATATCGAAGGAACGCATGAAGGTGAAGGATGCAGGATGCGCCAGGAAGAAGTAGTGGCTGAAAAGTGCACCTGCAGTACCGGCAAAAGCAGCACCGAAGGTAAATGCCATTACTTTATATTTAGTAGTGTTGATGCCCATGGTATCTGCAGCAATTTCGTTTTCACGGATTGCCAGGCAGCAACGGCCATAGGAAGAGTTTTTAAAATTCTTGATGAAGAAGATGATAGCTATCATAATCCAGAAGGTATACGCGAAATTTGTCATACGGGGAATGCCCATCAAACCGGAAGCACCGCCGACATAATCAATGTTCAGGATGCAGATACGGATAATTTCGCCTAAGCCCAAGGTTGCAATGGCCAGATAGTCACCATCAAGACGCAGCGTCGGCAAGCCAATCAAAAAGCCCAGCAAGCCGGCAGCCAAGGTTGCTACGACAAGACCTGCCTCAAAGGGCATGCCCAGCTTAACCGTCATAATAGCACCGGTGTAAGCACCGACTGCCATAAAGCCGGCATGACCGATAGAGAACTGACCGGTATAGCCGTTAATCAAATTCAGGCTGACTGCAAGAATAATGTTGATGCAGATAAGGATAATGTTCAGCTCCCAGAAGGGACCGATGATTTCGCCAAAGAGCAGGCCTTGTACGATACCGAAAACGATAACGCTGGCAACGATGGCTTTTAAATCAAATTTTCTAATTGCATTCATACCATGTCACCTCAGACTTTCTCACGAACATTCTTGCCTAATAAGCCGGAAGGTTTATAAAGTAAGATGATAATCAAAATACCGAATGCTGCCGCATCACGGAAGGTAGAGGAAATAAAGCCGCTGACCATTGCTTCTACAACGCCCAGAATAATACCGCCGATCATAGCACCGGGGATAATACCGATACCTCCGAGAACTGCGGCAACGAAGGCTTTAAGACCGGGCATCATGCCCATCAGCGGGTCAATAGAGTTATAGTAAACACCTACCAGCACGCCGCCTGCTGCTGCCAAAGCACTGCCAAGCGCAAAGGTAGTGGAAATTACACGGTCAATGTTGATGCCCATCAGCCTTGCAGCGTCAGCATCATAGGATACAGCACGCATAGCCTTGCCGGCTTTTGTTTTATTTACGATGTAGGTAAGAACTGCCATCAGGATAATAGCGCTCAACAGGATAACCAGCTGCTGACTGTTAGCAACCAGTGGTCCAAGGTGATATACTGTAGCGCCGAATACAGCGGGGAAGGTTCTCGGCTGCGGAGAAACCAGCAGAATCATGCTGTATTCCAGGAAGAAGGATACGCCGATTGCAGTAATCAAGATTGCGATACGCGGTGCATTACGCATGGGGCGGTAGGCAACACGTTCAATAATAATACCTGCGATAGCAGCGCCTGCCATCGAGAAAATAATTGCCGGAATAAACGGCAAGCCTAATTGGGTAGTAGCAAAGAAGCCAAAATAGGCACCCAACATATAAATATCGCCATGAGCAAAGTTTATCAGCTTAATGATGCCGTAGATCATGGTATAACCCAAGGCGATCAATGCGTAGATACTGCCGAGAGATACACCATTTATCAGCTGCTGAAAAAACTGATGGATAAAAGTCTCCATAATTTACCTCCCTAGAGATTTCAAAGATTTGTGTAAGCGGGACATGCTTACTTAAAAGAAAAGGCTGTTGCTACGCAAAACAACAGCCTCGTTGGTTTTAATCAGATTAACTACTAATGTAAACTATCAGGGATTAACTTTAGTTTTAAAGGTTTGTTTGCCATCTTTATGTTCGATAATTACAGCACTCTTAATCGGGTTATGCTGTTCGTTAAAGGTTACTTCACCGGATACACCCTTGAAGCCTTTAATCTTAGCCATTGCTTCACCGATTTTAGCCGGATCGGCACTGCCTGCATCTTCGATTGCTTTGGCAACCAGCAGAGTGGAATCATATGCCAATGCTGCGAATACATCCGGGTTGGTGTTGTAGGCTTTTTTGTATTCGGCTACGAAGTCTTTGTTCAGATCAGAGGTATCGTCCGGAGAATACAGGCTGGAGAAGAAGGTATTTTCCAGAGCAGCTTTGCCGGCAATTTCAGGAAGCTTAGCGCTGTCCCAGCCGTCGCCGCCTGCCATAGGAACGGTGATGCCCATCTCACGAGCTTGTTTAACAATCAGGCCAACCTCCTGGTAATAACCGGGAATGTAGATGAAATCAGGTTTTGCAGCTTGGATTTTTGTCAAAGTAGATTTGAAGTCGGTATCCTTTTGCAGATATGCTTCTTCAATTACAACCAGACCGCCATTTTTAACAAAGTTCTCTTTGAAGAACTGTGCCAGACCTTTAGCATAGTCACTTGTATTATCAATATAGATAGCAGCCCTCTTCACTTTAAGTTCATTAGAAGCAAAGCTTGCCATTACAGTACCCTGGAACGGATCAATAAAGCAGGTACGGAAGCTGTAGGGTTTAACCTGTTTAGTTTTAGGATCAACAGTAACGTCCGGGTTAGTGCCCATAGGTGTAATATCTACAACCTTAGCACCATTGTTGATTGCACCGGATGCGATTACAGCAGAGGATTGGTTAGGACCGATTACTGCTACAACCTTATCCTGAGAAATCAGCTTTTGCATACCGTTAGTTGCTTCGGAGGCTTCAGATTTGGTATCAGCAACAACTAAAGAAAGTTTTTTGCCGCCCAGCACACCTTTTTCATTTATTTTTTTCAGTGCCAGGTCGATGCCGTTTTTACCGGAAATACCGAAGGATGCGCTGCCACCGGTCATTTCCAGCAAACCGCCTACCTTAATGGTATCGCCGTCAGCTCCTTTAGAGCCGCCTCCGCAACCGGTCAGCGCGCTCATAAACATAGCGCCGGCTGCTAGTACAGATAACAATTTTGTTACTCTTTTCATGGTTTATTCCCCCTCAGAAATAAATAAAAAATATTTTTATAGAGGGCGCATCGATTAGACGCGCCCGGTCTAACTTAATAAATAACCCATGGAATAGAAGTCTTGTTATGCTTTCTGATATTTACCTGTAGAATTTTTCATGTTTATTTTTTTGTTAACAATTACAGGCTGATTTTTTCAACCAGAGTCGGAGTACCGGATTCCAAACCGATAATCAGAGCAGGCATTACCGGGTTGTGGTTAGCATCAAAGGTGAGCTTGCCGCTTGCAACCGGCAGGTCTTTGGTTTCAGCAATTGCTTTAGCCAGCTTAGTGCCATCAGTGGTGCCTGCACGTTTCAGAGCATCTGCCAGAATCAGGCCTGCATTGTAGCCCTGCATTGCGAAGATATCAGGATCTTTTTGGTATTTCTCTTTGAATTTCTTGATGAAGTCCTGAACGGATTTGTCTTCGTCTTTAGCATTGAAGGCACTTACATAGTAGCAGCCCTTCAGAGCATCTTTACCGGCGATTTCAGCAAGTTTCGGGCTTTCCCAGCCATCGGAGCCCAGCATCGGGCAGGTAATGCCGATTTCGCGAGCTTGTTTGATAATCTTGGAAACTTCTTCATAGTAACCGGGAACGTAAATTGCTTCCGGATTGGATGCTTTGAGTTTAGTCAGAGCGGATTTGAAGTCAACATCTTTAGCCAGGAAAGCTTCCTTAGCAACAATTTTACCGCCTTTGCCTTCCAAGGTTTTTTGGAATACCTCTGCTAAGCCTTTGGAATAGTCACTGGAGGAATCGTAGAAAATAGCTACGTTTTTAACCTTCAGAGTTTTATCGGCAAATACTGCCATTACCTGACCTTGGAACGGGTCGATGAAGCAGGCACGGAATACGAAGTCCTTTACCTTGCCGTTTTCCACGGTAATGCTCGGTGCGGTAGCAGCCGGAGCAATTTGAGGAATCTTATTGGCAGTTGTGATAGGAGTTGAAGCATTTACGCAACCGCTGGTTGCAGGTCCGACAACCGCAACTACTTTATCTTGGGTAATCAGCTTGGTTACAGAGTTACCGGATTCGGCCGGCTCGGATTTGTTATCGCTTTCAACTACGCTGATTTTTTTACCGTTCACGCCGCCGTTTTTATTAAGTTCGTCTACAGCCAGCTTGAAGCCCTCGTTAATGGATTTACCATAGTTAGCAACATTACCGGTTAATTCGAATGCTGCGCCAACCTTAATAGTATCTCCGGAATCAGCTTGTTTCTTTTCTCCGCCACAGCCTGTGAGCAATGCGGCGCACATCATAGCAGCCATAGCCGCTGATGCTAATTTCTTCCATTTTTTCATTTTGAGTCCTTCTTTCCCTTAAAAATAAAATATAAAATACAGTACCGGGAGTGTTCTCAGATTCAACCACTATCCCAGCAACTTTATGTAACCAATTATAGCCGTTATATTACACTTTTGTCAACGAATTTTTTCATGTTCATTGTATACATGAGAATTTTACACGTAAACTGATACATTTTTTATGTTTTTTGATTTCTTGTTTGTCATTTTAGTATTTTTGTGTTTTTCAAGCAAACTTTGTAGCTTTTGTGTATTCTTGCTGCCTTTATAGCGCTCTGCCTACAGATAGTGTATAATATAATGCATAAGAATTACTTGCTTTACAAATACAGGCAAGACTATTTATAGAACGAGAGGTATTTATGAACTTTATTGCTTTATTTTTCTTGTGCGTGCGCATGTTTCATTTCATTCATTCCCGCAGAATCGCCTATCTGCTGCAACGCTTTTCCCGAATCTTAGATGAGCGCCGTGCCAACCCCGGCCGCAAGCAGGTCATTATTATCGACGGCAGTGCCACCACTTTTATAATTTACTTTCTGCTGGATGTATTCTTCCTGTTATACTGCATCTGGCTGATGCTGCACGACAATACCTGGACCCCGGGTTTTCTGCTGCTTGTGATTGCAGCACTGGAATCGCTCGCTATTCACGCCCGTATCAGCGGTGCCTATGACGAGGACGAGGAAGGCTTTGTCTATCCCCGCACCTGGGTGCGCTACCTCTGCTTCGGCGAGAGTATGTTTATTCTGCTGCGGCTGTTCGAGGGCGCTTAAAAAACCATACTTAAAATTATAAAATTGAAAGCAAAAAATCCCGACAGCAGCCTGTCGGGATTTTTCTTACACTATCATTATTTAAATTACAAGAGTCTTTGCTCTTCCTCTGCCAGCGGATAGCTGGATTTTCCGTTATCGATATCCTTAGCAAAGCAACGGCTTTCCTCTCTGCCGTAAATGCTGGTGAGAATAATACCCTTATTATTAGCATCCGTAAGCAGCAGTGAATAGCTCATTTCCCCGCCCATAGCGTCAAAGGCATCATAACGCACAATCTTAACATTCTGCAGACAGTTCTGCACCTGTGCATGGAGCTTTTGATGCTCGTCCTGCAAAACTGCCAGCTCATTCTGTACAGCACGCAGCTCCTGCAGCGTATCTGTCAGCACAACGTCAATGTTTGCTTCCTTGCCCTGAGTAAAGAAGTCATATTTTTCTTGCAGCTTATTCAATCTGCCCTGCAGACTGAAGCACATACCCAACGCAACCAACACAATAAGCAGCAGCACAATAATAATTGCTGCCGAATGTGTATTAACCAAAAGATTGGCCTGTTCCATCAATAAAAGCCCCCTCATACCAAAGCTTATCTAAATTACCGGCCCTTGAAGGCCGTTTTTTCATCTCACTGTCAAACGTCTGAAATTACACATTCAGACGCTTAGGCTCGCCGTTAAGCGGTTTATCCTCATGACGTCCTTGCTGCAGCACCTCATAAATGCGCTCCAGGTCCTCAGCAGAATAATATTCAATGTGAATGGTACCACCCTGGCGTCCCTGCTCATCCAACTTAGGCACAACCTTAACCTTAGTACCCAAAAACTCTACCAGACGCTGTTCAAAATCATGGCAGAAAATATCATTTTCGGTAGGCTCACGCTTAGGTTTCTTTTCCTTATTATCCTTATTTTTAGCTTCTTCCTCAACAAGCTCGCGGACAATCTTCAGCTTCTTGCCTTCCTTCAGCTTACGCACAACCTCTTCCGTCATGCGTGAGCTCCAGCCATTGGCGATAATCGCCTCAGCCACCTCGCACATCTGCTCCGGCTTCGGCAGTCCCAAAAGCTGCTTTGCCTGGCCCATCGTCAGCACGCCGTTGATAATTTGCGCCTGCACCTGCTCTGGCAGGTTCAGAAGGCGCAGAATATTAGTCACGGCACTGCGGCTGCGGCCTACCTTTTCGGCAGTCTGCTCCTGCGTCAGCTTGAATTCCTGCATCAGGCGGCGCAAGCCCTGCGCTTCTTCAATCGGGTTCAGGTCATGGCGCTGAATATTTTCAATCAGCGCGATTTCCATCATCTTGGCATCGTCATAATCCTTAACGATAGCAGGCACCTTGGTAAGTCCGGCCAAGCCTGCGGCACGCAGACGGCGTTCGCCTGCCACCAGCTCGTAGCTTCTGCCCTTTTTGCGCACCACTACCGGCTGAACAACGCCAAACTCTTTGATGGAAGCAGCCAGCTCCTGCAGCTTTTCTTCATCAAAGTTGCAGCGCGGCTGATACGGATTCGCTGCGATATTTTTAATAAGCAGCTCCTGTGCAGCACTTGCAGGCTCCTGCGCCTTTTCTACGGCAGGACTGGTATTTTCGCCGAAAATTGCGCCCAAGCCCTTGCCTAAGCCGCCCTTCTTACTCATCCTCAATCACCTCACGCGCAAAGTCCATATACACCTGCGCACCTTTAGATTTGCTGTCATAGTCGATAACCGGCTGTCCGTGGCTGGGTGCTTCACTCAAGCGCACGTTACGCGGAATAATCGTCTGGTACATCTTGGTCTTGAAGTACTTCTGTACCTCGTTCACAACATCCTGCGACAGGTTTGTTCTGCTATCATACATAGTCATCAGCACACCCTCCAGCTTCAATGCCGGATTCAGGTTACGCTGTACCAGCTGAATCGTGTTCATCAGCATAGTAACGCCCTCCAGCGCATAAAATTCGCACTGAATAGGAATCATTACCGAGCTGGCAGCAGTCAGGCCGTTGATTGTCAGCAGGCCCAGTGACGGCGGACAATCAATAATAACGTAATCATAATTATGCTTTACTCTTTCCAGAGAGTTTTTCAAACGTCCTTCACGGTTCATCAGCGAAACAAGCTCTATTTCCGCACCGGCAAGCTGGATAGTAGCAGGCACCAGGTCCAGTCCTTTATAGGCTGTGTGCTTAATTACATCCTGCATGGGTACTTCACTGATAATCGCATCATAAATGCATTGCTTAATATCACGTTTATCAAAGCCAAAGCCGCTGGTAGCATTTCCCTGCGGATCACTGTCAATCAAAAGTACCTTGCGTTCCAGCGCCGCCAGACACGCAGCCAGATTTACCGCCGTAGTAGTCTTGCCAACACCACCCTTCTGGTTGGCAATAGCAATTACCTTTACCAATTCGCTTCACCTCGTAGTCATAGTATATCTATTCTATTTTATCACACTTTACGTGCTCATGGGAAAAGAATTTTTGTTTATTTAATTTTGTACGCTGCTCCAGCGCCTCCCAACAGCAAAAAGCGCAGCACGCTTTCGCTTGCTGCGCTCAGATTGCAATGAGCTACAACTTTTTAATTACTTCTGCAAATTCGTCCAGCGTATAAGCCCCATCATGCTGGAATTCTTTTTTCTCGAAAACCATCATATAACGATAGTCGCGACCGGCAGTTTCCTGCCATTTTCGGCCTAAAAGCAGCTTATTTTCGCTATCATCGTTCGCCAAATGATCTCCTTTTGCTTCAATCAAAAGCACTTTGCCATTTTTCGTCAACACAAGAAAATCCGGATAATGATTTATAAAACCATTAATACAGAACCCTTGGCGTTCAATAATTCTATGCCACCATACAATATTGCTTTGACCGATAATAACATCCAGTACCTTATGCTCGTACTCATTCATATCATTTTTTTCTGCTTCATAAAGCGATTTAGGCAAAGCATCAGTAAAATCAAGCGGTGTTATAAAACCAGGCACTTCGTAACGCTCACAGCATTCAATTTCGCCTTCATCCAAAAGCTGCATAAATCGTTTCTGCTTATATACAGCAGCCAGCTTATCAATTTTTTCCTGAATCTTTTTCGCATATGTTTCTTTAGCCGTAAGCATTGCCAACAAATCATCACTATGTAAACCATCTATTACACGTTTCACATAATCTCTGATTTCCGTGCTGCGATAAGCATTTTTTCGATTGATTACAGCACAAATAGCATCTATACAGGTTGCAATTTGTCTTTCCTGGGGCAGGCTGTCCAGATATTCACGCAATTTTTTCTTATCGCTGTCTGTAACCATGCGATATTGCGGCACCGCTTCACCGCTTTGCGCAATATCAACAGAATACATTTCACCGGAAGCTAGTTTGAAATTAACATTTGCATCCTGTCCGGTTAAGCGGAAGCCTTCCAGTAAATTTTCCGGTTCAAGATAGTTAAATGCACCATCATCAAACAATCCAAAATCTGCCTTGATACAGAATTTAGGCAATCGTAAAGCTTTAGCTGATTCAATATTTTCTGTTCTGATTTTAAATCTGTGCTGCATCTGTTCTTCAGTTCCTCCCATAAAACTTTCCCCGGAAGTTTCTTCAGTATACTTCTGCGTCTGCTGCTCTGCCTGATTTTCCATATCTGTCAAAGACTGACTTTGCTCATCAGTATTATCAATTTGTTCCTTAATATTTTCCGGCGTGATATCCGTGAAATCATCATCATTGTTGTTTTCAACAGCATTCTCATTGTTGTTGAAAAGTTCCTCCTGCTGAGGTTGAAGATGGGGCTGCTGCTCTTTTGCAGGAACCTCTTCATCCCCGCCTACACGGTAATCCTTTCGGCTGAAACCGGCACCGTTCAAACCCTTAACAATACTGTCTAAGGTATTACGGAAATCATTGGAACAGCTCAAAACATAAGAAGAGTTCAGTAAAAAATGTTGATGATGTCTTGTATAAGGTTGGCGCAGCACACGGCCTAAAATCTGTTCTACATCAACAGCAGATGTTTTGTTTGCCAGCGAAGCCAAAATATACGCAAACGGACAGTCCCAACCCTCTTTCAGCGCATTAACCGTAATAATATAGCGTACTGCACAAGCTTTGCTTAGCAAATCTACATTTTTCAAATCATTTATCTCTCCGGTTTTGATAGCTATCTCTTCTTCCGGAATGCCAATTTCCAAAAGCAGATTTTTTATTTTATCAAAGGTAGTGTTATCATCGTTACTCCTTGGCTGTGCCTGGAAAAGTACGATAGGACGTATGTAATTGCCGGTAACTGCTTCCTCTTCCAAAGCCTTTTGCTCCAGCTTGCCACGCAACTGAATAGCATCGGCAATAACACTTTCACGGCTGTTACGTTTATAAACTATAACAGGAAGCTTTACCATGTTTTCCTTTTTCAGTTCCCTTGCATCAACATACGACACAACATTACTGTTGCTTTTAGGTGTGGCAGTTAATTCTAAAATAAACGAAGGATAGATATTATTAAGCATTTCTACACTCAAGGCAGAGGTTGCATTATGGCTTTCGTCAACAATCGTCACTGGGCGCAAATGACGCAACACCTGAATCAGTGCTGTTTCCGGAGTACCTTCCAGCAGAACTTCATCATTTTTATAAAAGACAGCAAAATCAGCCAGATTGCTGTTTTCCTGATAAATTTTCCTGTCATATCTGCGTCCGGAATTTATGCGCAAGGAATCAAAGCTCAATACACAAATGGTTAAGATATGCTGCACCGAATCTGCCGAAAAGCCTTGACCGTTAAGCAGCATAGCTTTGTTCAGCACCTGCACGCGTCCGCCAAAATCTCTGTCTAAAGCTTGCTTATAGGGATGGTCCGGATTGGACAAATTTTTTAAAGTCTGCTCCAAAATAGGATCTGATGGCACAAGCCAAACTACAAGCTTAGGCTTTTCTGCCGGCATAAAATCAAAAATATGCTTGATAGCACTGCAGGCAAGAAAGGTTTTGCCGCCGCCGGTAGGAACCTTCATGCAGACAGCAGGCACACCCTGAATATTATCTTTATAAGCAGGGACACCGCCGTTGCCTACGGCAATATCCTTTGTCTGCCAATAATTCTTCCAGGCTTCCGCAAGATTGGCGCTCTGCTTTAATGAGTGCAGATAGTTTTGCAAATCCGCTATAACTTTTTTCTGGTAATTTTTTAATTCCATGTTTTCACCCTCACAGCCTTGCGATGTCACGCGGAATCTTTTTAAAGGTAATATTGAACTGCTGCAATTTGTTTTCTGAAATAACGCAGGTATCAGCGTAAATAACATACGCTTCCGCTTGCGTCTTGATGCTCTTCAAGAAAGCAGCATTCAGCGTAGTGCTTGCGTCTTTTTCGTAGTTAAAGTAGTAGGCTGCTCCATGATGCACGCCTAAAAGCATCGGTTCGTCGGCAGCTGCCTCCGGCAGCGCCTGTTTGGTTTCCATATAGTAGATATATTCACGGATTTTTTCGGTGCTCACAGCATTATTGAGCTTATCGTCTACAAGCAGCGGCTCGCCTAATTCGTAGTAGCTGAAGTTGCCGCCGGTGCCATCCACTGCTTTTTTCCCCTCGCCATAACCATTAATCACGCGCTTAACACGCTCTGCTGTAATAGTATCTGCATAATCCATCATTTCAATACAGATAAATTTACGGTTGCCACCATCAGCCTTGTTCATATTTAACACTGCGTGTGCAGTTGTACCACTACCTGCGAAGCTATCGAGGATTATGGAGTCTTTATTGGTTGCGATTTGAATTATACGATGTATTAATCTCAACGGTTTAGGATAATCAAACAATCCACTTTTACCCATAATAGTAGAAATTTCTTTAGTAGCTTCTTGCGTATGACCAACTTCCTGATTTGTCCACCAAGACCAAAGATTTTTACCTTCACGTTCTGATAAATACGTCTTTTTTCTCGGTACGCCTTTTCCGTCTTTACCGAACCAAATTCTACCCTCTTTTATCTGCTCATTCATTCGATTCTGAGTGAATCTCCAACACAGTGATTCTGGTAATTCAATTGTTCTTCCTAATGGTGTAGTTAAAACATAAAATTGATTCGCCGTACCATGTCCAGCTTGAGCAGTGCAATCAGTTGAAACCCACGGTCCTCTTGGATCATTATCTGGGTTTTTGTATTTTTTCTTATCATCTTCACTAAGTTCCAACTTATTAAATAGAGAATCTCGTTTTTCATAACTTTTGCAATATATAAGTATATACTCATGTCCAGAACTTATAATTTTTCTTGCATCTGGAGAAGTTCTTTTTTGCCAAACCACTTGTGTTATAAAACTATTTTGTCCAAAAATTTCATCACAAATAAGCTTCAAATTCGCCTGCTCATTATCGTCAATACTAATAAAAATAACGCCGTCATCCGCAAGCAAGCGCTGCAAAAGCTTAAGGCGAGGATACATCATGCACAGCCATTTATCATGACGCGACAAATCCTCGCCCTCTTTGCCTACAACCTGATGCAGCCAGCGCTGCATCTGCGGGTCGTTAACATTATCATTGTACACCCAGTTTTCATTGCCTGTATTGTACGGCGGATCAATATAAATACATTTAATCTTGCCTTCATACTTGGGCAGCAACGATTTAAGCGCCAGCAAATTATCACCATGAATAATCATGTTCTCGCTGCCATTATCCTCTTCATGCTTGCCTTCTTCATCAAAGCTGTACTGCCTTTCCAGCACATGAAAAGGTACTTCCAAATGGTGGTTCAGCACCTTATCTTTTCCAATCCAGTTTAAAGTCGGCATACCTTCCCTCCCGCTCTCTATCTTAATTCGTCCACTCGACCTACTAAAATTTTTCTTTACAATAATTATAATACAGCGCGTACAAATTGACAAAAGAAAAAAGGCTTTCAAAGCTCAACACTTCAAAAGCCTCTAGAATTATGCTATAAAATAAAGAAAGCCGGATTTCTCCGACTCTCTCAAGTATATGTCCGCAAACATATACCCCTATTAGTGCGTACATTATACTACACCAACATACACAACGCAAGTTTTAAATTTTATTTTTGAAGATTTTTATTCTAGCTTCTAAGTAATTTACTAATCATCAACCCATTGAACGTCTTGTTCAGCGTCCCAAAATGTTTTACCTCCAAAAATCGGAGCATCAATGAATGCCTGATAACATTCTTCTATATTTTTCCCATCATGACACCAAATCTCCTTATCACTCGGTGGCTGGTACTGAATAATTTCCATATGCACAGATTTATCATCTGGCATATATCCTTGAAACCAATATTTGATGCCATCATAAATATAAACTGTATCTTGGCAAGAATAGATCCTGTTCAAAAATTCATTAGGAGTTCCACCAACCATACTATTCCACCCCCACAAAGAACTTATTGTATTTTTGTTTCATTTCCTTAGACAAAACTTTCGCCTTTGTTCTATGAAAAGGTCCCGTTGAATTTTTACTAAATTTATCATCATACAAATGGTAATGCAAAATCGGAGTATGTCGATTCCCTGTCAAAGCCTGTTCTGGATGATATGCTATTTCCATATACAAAACATGTTCTTTATTGTAAAAACGCATCTCATGAAATGTTCCATCTGGCTTTAACTTTATGTAAGCCTCACTGCTATGAGAAGACTCAGGAAGTCCATGCTTATTGCCTATTCCTTGTAAAATTTTTACCCCATCGACCATCCCTACCGTTTTATAAGTATACTCAACATTATTACCTGCTGCATACGAACCTCTTCCACCCATGTTACCGTACCACCTTTCTAGATTTCATATAATCTACTGGAATGAGGTTTCCCTGCATTTCTTGGAACGGTGTACCGAAACAAATAACGGCTTCCGGATGGATTCTGTTCAGCATCTCATTATACCCACTCATAAATGCCCTCTTATCAGTTTTACAACCAATCATTCCTATAGCAACTACAGAATTTTGTTCTACGCCATCAAAACAAAAGTCATAACTCAATGCATCACTCCAAGAAATTGTAGGAATAACTATTAATCCATGTTCTTGCCAAAAGGCTCCACACCAACGATTTTTAGCTACACTTTCAATTTGTCTCCATGAATTCATTTCTGCATACATAGAAAAGTCAGGCGAAAGAAGAAATCGATACTGCGAATACTTACCCAATGTTCTATCCGGATTGTTATAAACGTTTTCAAAACGATAATCATCAACGAAAAAATGAACTCCTTTCATCTTATTTTCGTCTCTGTCATTATATTTTGCATCAGAACATGCTATGAGTTCAATATCGTCTAAAGTAATAGCTTGCTTCTTAATTAGTGAAAAATTATATTTTCCATGAGTTTTAAACCCATTACGTAAAAATAATTGATCATTGCGTTTTTCAACGCTAGTTCTTATAGACATAAAAATTCCTCCAATTTAAAATAAAATCTTGTTCATTTTATAGACAAATTTAGAGGAATATGCTAAAATACCTATAAGGTAACAGGGGTATCTAGCATATCCCACTTTAAACGCATTCATTTGTTGTTGGCGCAACTTATGAATGCGTTTTATTTTTTATCAATTCAATCACAACCTTTCTAATTTTAAACGAGCATCAGCAAAAGCTTTAGATACATGATATCTATCCAATATTTCTTTATGCTTCATGCCCTTACTTTCATCAAATGGTATCATGACCTCGGCACAAAGAGCTTTTGCTTGCCATTCTACGCTACAATATGCTGGTAGCTTATTGTTATCAAAGCTTCTTTCATATATAGGCTTAAACCCTATTTTAAATAAAAATATATGACAAATTTCATGAGCTATAAAGCCTAAATACGCTCCTATGCCTTTTTCATAAGCACCAACATATACTGATTCCTTAATTTCAATAGTAAATCCACCATCGTCATTTTGAAAGCACCTAGCCATCGTTTTCGCTGGTAACTTACTATCTTCTACTATCTCATAATTGCAATTTTTGAATACATCACTAAGCTTTTCTAAAACCATTAGCACAGGGAAAGCTCCTGTAGAAGCTACATCAAATAATTTCCTTAAATATGGTGCCAAACGTCGTAAATCTTTACGGCTCGTAGGATTTGTTAAATAATCCATTAATTATTTCTATCCTCCTTATCTTTCAATAGTTTCAAGATTTTAATAGCAGTATCATCATCCAATTCATCAAATGAACGAGCGAATTGCATTGCAGCTCTACGCTGATTAATACCAGAGTCTTTAATAGCTATTTTGTATTGAGTTCTGGATTCATCTACTGCTTTTTGCAACTCATCTTTTTCCTTGATTGTCAAACCATAATGATTTGCTATTTTATCTATCCAATCTGCAGGAACATTTTTTCTACCATTTTCAACGGCTGAAAGAAAAGGGATTTTTACTTCAAGCATCTTTGCCATATCACCCATGACTTCATGATGCTTTATTCGTAATATCCTGACGAACTCTCCAAAACTTGTATACGTCATATAAATTCCTCCATTTCATAAACTTAGTATAACTTTTTATTTCCCATAAGTCAAGTAATTTTTTTAATCTATTTTTGGTTAATTTAGAGACAGAGCCATTATTAATACAGCGCGCGCAAATTGACAAAAGGAAAAACTAATGGCGACATTCTTCCCAAAATGTTATAACAGCATTAACAAGACAAGAAGGAAGAATCCAATATGTGCAAAATGCGTAATTTAACAGAAAATATTCGTGTTGCTGCTATCAAATATGATTACATCATCAATCAAACTCAAAAATGCAAAAACATCAGTAAGATAATTCTCTTCGGTTCTTCGATTGAAGAAAGATGTCAGCAAAAATCCGATATAGACATCGCTGTTTTTGGCGAAAAAAAGCCAACTTCCTATTTAAAATCAGCAGAGTTCCGCAATTTCAATGACAACATCTTCGCTTTCAATAATTTTGATGGTCAAGATTATGATATTCTTTACTTTGCCGAAAATAACAATGACACTTCCAATCTAATGCAAAACATCAAAAACGGTGCAGAAATATATAGGAGAGTTGCGTAATGAGCCTGAACATAGAACTCTTTATGGTACGATTACATAAAAACCTTTATAAAATAACTTAAAGCGTAGGGAACGAGATTTTTCTTGTCTCCTACGCTTGTTTTATAAACTGTTTATTACAAACCTGTAATATCATCATGATTATTTTCGGCTACATTAAAATCTGTATCGAAATTCTTCGCGCAAAAAAATAGCCATCCTTACCTCCAAACCGTGACAGCTATTTTTTAGCTAAATGCTTTGGAGAACCGCCTATCGGTAGCCCTCTCTTTTTATTTTATACAAAAACTTCACTGATTTTGCAAATAACTAAGTACATATTCGCCTCTATCTTCTTCTCCTGAGTACCTGCTTCTCCCATGTTTTCACCGTCTGCGCCCGCAAAAAGTCCTTCAACGGCTGCAGGTTCTGCTCTTCATCCCACGCCTCCAGCGCGTCAAAATACGCCTTTCTATCCTCCTGATGGATAACAATCGGCGGATGATTATGTATAACCAGCAGATAATTCATCACCAAGCGTCCTGTGCGCCCATTGCCATCGGCAAACGGATGGATGTTTTCAAACTTAGCATGAAAAAAGGCTGCTGCCGTTAACGCATTCTTATCGTCAACATCGCTTATATCTTCTATAAGCTCCTGCATTTCGTCCGGCACATCCTCCGGCCAGGCACCGGTCTCGTTCTTACCTGTAACATAATCGCCCTTTTTATATTCACCGGGCCGTTCTCCTTTTTTCCAGCGCAAAGGATCGTAAGTATTGAGCGTCAGGCGTTTTTGGATTTCTTTTATCAAATTTTCATCAATAGGCTTATGCTCATTAAACGCTGCAAAAAAATACTCATTAGCTAATTTTGCATTGCGAATCTCAAACAAGGTACGGATATCGCCGGTATAGCTTGTAACGCCATCATGCTCAAAAATTTCGCGTGTATCATGATAGGTTACATTAGGATTTTCAATATTACCGGAGTTATAAGCAAAAGAAATTACATGGCCGTTAAATGCTTCTTCTAAGTCTGCATCTGTCTGAATTTTTTTCGCCTGCCACCAAGCTACAATCTGTTCGTACATCTCCGCACCTCCAATAAACGTATTCGTATTTTTACATTATTATACCATATCCCTATACGAAAACTCCTATTCAGCCAACAGAAAATCTGTCGAAGTTTATAAAATCACTTCCACAAACTTTTAGTTTGCATATCTTTCCAGTTTGAATTGCACAAACTTACAGCGCATCTTTTTCAGATGATATATAGCTACACAAAAAGCGCAGCACGCTTTCGCTTGCTGCGCTCAGATTGCATATTACACTATTATAAATTATACGTTGAAGCGGAACTCAACAACGTCGCCGTCCTGCATAACGTAATCCTTGCCCTCCAGACGAACCAGGCCTTTTTCACGTGCCGCAGCCTTGCTGCCGCAGGCTACCAAGTCATCAAAGGAAACGATTTCCGCACGGATAAAGCCACGCTCAAAGTCAGTATGGATTTTACCTGCTGCCTGCGGAGCCTTAGTGTTCAGCTTAATAGTCCAGGCACGGGATTCCATTTCGCCCGCAGTCAGGAAGGTCATCAGGCCAAGCAGCTTGAAGCCTGCTTTAATCAGGCGGTCCAGACCGGTTTCCTCCAGGCCTGCCATTTCCAGATATTCCTTAGCCTCTTCTTCCGGAAGCTCGGCAACTTCGCTTTCCATCTTAGCGGAAACAACGATAACCTCAGCATTTTCTTCCGCAGCATATTTCTTTACAGCCTGTACATGCTCGTTACCGGACGGATCAGCAACCTCGCCCTCAGCAACGTTGGTAATGTACAGCACCGGCTTCATGGTCAGCAGATGCAGCTCGCCCAAAAACTCCTGCTCTTCCTCGGTCAGACCAAGGCGGCGTGCCGGCACACCATCAGACAAGCCGGCCATAACCTTTTCCATTACAGCCTGCTCCAGCTTAACCTTTTTATCGCCGGTTTTTGCCAGCTTAACCAGGCGCTCCTGGCGCTTTTCAACGGTTTCCATATCAGCCAGGCACAGCTCGGTGTTGATGATATCAATATCACGCAGAGGATCAATGCTGCCTTCAACGTGGGTGATGTTGCCATCCTCAAAGCAACGTACAACCTCAGCAACAGCGTCTACCTCACGGATGTGGGACAGGAACTTATTGCCCAGACCTTCGCCCTTGCTTGCACCCTTTACCAGACCGGCAATATCTACAAAACGCATAGCTGCCGGAACAATCTTTTTGGATTTAAACATATCGCTCAGAACATCTAAGCGTTTATCAGGCACATCAACAACGCCAACGTTAGGCTCAATTGTGCAGAAGGGATAGTTTGCTGCTTCTGCGCCAGCTTTGGTAATAGCATTAAACAGGGTACTTTTGCCTACATTAGGCAGGCCAACGATACCAACTTCTAAATTTGTACTCACGTAAATCGCTCCTCGTCATATATATTTAGTGCGTTAAAAACTCTATATCTAATATATTTTACAATAATATGCTTTGATATGCAATGTTTTGACGTAAAATGGCACTCTTCCGCAGCATAAAAAAGAGACAGTCCGCAGACTGCCTCTAAAAAATTCAGCAAAAGCTTAGAAATATTCCAGCTCTCTCTTGGCAAATGCACCGGTTACCGGGTTCATGTCAGCTTCTACTTTATATCTTGCAGTAATGAACTCTACATCATAATGTACATTGTTGCCTTCTTTTTCAGTTTTGATGACAATGTTTTTAGCATCAGGATATGCTTCCAGAACGATTTGTCTGATATCCTCAGGAGTTTTTACCATCATCGTGCTGCCGGCAATATTGCTCCCTTTAATTTCTACTTCCTTAACCTTGGTAGTTGCAAGAACAACTTCTACCTCGTATTCCAGATAATTATCATTATCGCGGAAGTTCAGAACAGCTTCGCCATCTTCTTCCTTGTAGCCATAAAATACAGCAGCAGCAGGAACCTCGGCACGTGCAGCATCAATAACCATCTGCTGATGGCTTTTAGCAGGTGCAGCAAAAGCTACTGCGCTCATTGCCAGCGCAGCCAGCATAGAAAGCAAAACTAATAATTTTTTAAACATAAGTATTCCCCCTTTGAAAAAATATAATCAGCTTACCAGACTTACTGTCTTTCCAAAAGTCTGTTAGCGTAAGCACGCATAGAAGGATTAGCAACGGCCTTGAAATCTGCAGGCGGCAGAGCAAAGGCAGTTGCCTCATCCACGGTATTGGAAACCTCTACAACCTTAAAAATCGGCAGGTAGTTCACCTCATAGCCCTTCCAGTTAGCGGTATCCTTTTCAAAATAGAAGTTCAGGCTGTTGGTGCCCTTGGTCATCTTATCATAATCATAGCCGGTGGTAACATCGTTGCCAGACTGCGGACGCACGTTGAACCAGCTAATCAGGGTTTCAGCAAACGGCATGCTCATGCCCGGCAGCTCGGGAACTCTGTCATAGTTTTTATTAAGATAGTCAATAGTGTACCAATAGCCGTTCTTCACAAAGGAAACAGTATCCTTGATTACCTTGCCATCACCATCAGTAGTAGTGATGCGCTCAGCGTTGATGCCATTAGCTTCATTATATTCCGTACGATTTGTGCGCTTTTGCTGTGCTGCCGGCAGCTTAGCATATGCTTCAGGCGTCAGCACCTCACGCATATCAATGGTCTGGGTTACAACCAGATGTACAGGATGCTTATCACTGTTCAAGGTCTCACCCAAAAGCTGGATGGTGCGCTGACCAGGATTATAGGCAAAAGCCATTGCTGTGCAAAGCATCGTAAAAACAAAGGTCAAAAATAAGGTTCTTAAAGATGTTTTCATGCAATTCACCTCGTATGTATAGTACTACTCTTATTATATCATGTTAAGGCCTGCGTAAATAAGTAAATTTTTTGTGATTTTTACACAAACGAAAACCCCGCAGCCTAATGACTGCGGGGTATAAGTTTCGTTTAAACCGCCGTGCGAATTATTCGCAGGTGAACGGCAGCAAAGCAACGCAGCGAGCGCGTTTGATTGCTACGGTCAATTGGCGTTGGTGCTTAGCGCAGGTACCGGAAATACGGCGCGGTAAAATCTTACCACGTTCGGTAATATAGCGTTTCAGCTTATTTGCATCCTTGTAATCGATTTCTTCAACTTTATCAACACAGAAGCTGCAAACTTTTCTTCTAGGTCTTCTGCCTCTTTCGCGTTTCATTGCATAACCTCCCTTAAATTAGAATGGAATTTCCTCATCAAAGGGAACCTGTTGTCCGAAACCACTCATGCCGCCATCTTGTGCCGGTGCAGCAGGAGCTGCAGAGCGAATCGGATTGCTATGGCCAGCAGCGGCATCAGCTTTGCGCTCAATAAACTCGAAGCGATCAGCGATTACTTCGGTTATCCAGCGTTTGTTGCCATCCTTGCCATCATAGCTACGGATTTGCAGGCGGCCTTCAACAAGCACGCGCTGCCCTTTGGTGAGACTGTTACCGCATGTCTCAGCTTGTTTACCCCAGATTACTACCGGAATAAAATCAGCTTCTCTTTGGCCTTCCTGATTGGCAAAAGGTCTGTCTACTGCAAGAGTAAACTGACAAACAACTTTACCGGTCGGCGTATAACGCACTTCCGGATCTCTAGTAAGTCTGCCCAACAGAATAATCTTGTTCATTGATTATTCACCCTTTCTGATAATCATATGGCGCAGTACTTCATCGGTAATTTTCATAACACGATCAAGTTCCTTAACAGCAGCGGCGTCAGCCTGGAAGGTTACGAGAACATAGATACCTTCATTCAGGTCCTGGATCTCATAAGCAAGGCGTCTTTTGCCCCAACGATCGGTTTTTTCTACATTACCACCGTTTGCAGTGATGAGTTTCTCGAATTTAGCAACAACTGCTTCACAAGCCTCATCCTCAACAGGTTTAACGATGTACATGACTTCGTATGCGTTCACGAAATCACCTCCTCCTTTGGACTTTGGCCCCCGTCTCTCCGGGAGCAGAAGAAGTATATATAGTTATATACAAGCTTAATAATTATATCATTGCTTACGCTGCTTTGCAAGCCTTTTAGAAAAATTTTCCTGTTATTTCTGCTTGCAGCACTGCGGACAATAGCCATACCATTCCAGGTTATGTCCTACGATAGCAAATTCTGTTTTATCCGCCAGCTGTTCCTCAAAATCGGCAATCGGACAATGGTCTACCTCCACAATTCTGTGACAGCGCAAACAGATAAGACGATGCCTGTGCCCCAATGCATGCAGTACAAAGCCGTACTTGCGCGCGTCCGCCAGAAAGCTCTTTTCCGTCAGTCCCTTTTGCGTAAAATTTTCCAGAATACGGTAAACCGTAGAAAAATTTATTTCCGCGCCCTGCTCACACAGCTGCTGATAAATATCCTCAGCCGTCAGCACGCCCTCGCTCGCCAGCAGCAGCTGCAGGATAAGCTGTCTGTGACGGGTATTTTTTAATCCGTAGCGATGCAGATAATCGCGATAACTTGCCGCAGAACTTGTATCAGTCATCTTTCTACCCCTTCTTTATAAGACAGCACGTATTTCTTTATAAATGATAATCAGCAGCAGCAGAGCCACCGAAACCAAAGCAGTTACACCGCCCGGCGCCGCACCCAGCCAATAGGAGGTCACAAGGCCTGTGATAATAGCAATAAAGCTCAGCACCATAGCTGCCAGCATCGTCACCTTAAAGCCCTTGCCCAGCTGCAGGGCCGCCGCCACCGGCAGCGCAATCAGCGAGCTGATAACCAGAATGCCTACCACACGGATAGAAACTGCAACCATAGCTGCTACCAGCAGAGCAAAGATATAATTAATCAGGCGCGTTTTTACGCCGGCAATTTTGGCACCGTCCTCATCAAAGGCCAGCATAACAAGCTGCGGATACAAAAAGTAAACGGCAGCCAGCGACACTACGCACAGCACCGCTACCGCCAGCACATCGTCAGGCGTTACGGTCAGAATGCTGCCGAACAAAAATGCTTCTACATTAGTATGTACCATGCCGCTGCTGATAATCGTAATCGCAATACCGACAGACAGCGACAGAATTATCACCAAAATCAGCTCCGCATAGCGGCGGAAGCGCTGACGTAAAACCTCAATCAGCACGGCAAACACGGAGGTTACGGCAAAGGCACTGATAATCGGATTCACCTTAACCAGCAGGCCTACCGCCACACCTGCCAAGGACGCATGTGCCAGCGTATCGCCAATCATGGAATAGCGGCGCAGTACCAAAAACATGCCAATCATCGGACACATTAAAGAAATCAGTACAGAAACCAGCAAGGCATTCTGCATAAAAGCGTATTCCAGCATTATTCCGCACCTCCTACATTATCCTGCATATATTCCTTCACATATTCCTGCGGATTGCAGAAATGACCATAACCGTTCATGACATGGTACATTTTATCGGCATTACGCGCCGCAAATTTCAGGTTATGCTCTACCGTGATAATGGTAATACCCTGCTCATGCAGCTCCTGCATAAATTTATACAGCTCCTGCTGGCTCTTGACATCAATGCCGGTAGAAGGCTCATCAAAAATCAGCAGCTGCGGACTGCCCAGCAGTGCTCTGGCAATGAGTACCTTCTGGCACTGGCCGCCGCTCAGCGTACCGATTAAACGGTCACGCAGGTCATAAACATGCATCTGCTCCAGGCAGCGGCGCACTGCCTGTTTGTCCGTTACCTTTAATACTCTGCGATAATATTCCATTACCTCATATACAGTTATCGGAAACTGGCTGTTTAGTGTTTCAAAACGCTGCGGCACGTAGCCGATGCTGCTAAAGGTATTCTTCAAATCACCTTTTGACGGCTCCAGCAAGCCCAAGAGCAGCTTGACCAGCGTACTTTTGCCGCTGCCGTTTTCGCCGACAATGGCTATATACTCGCCGTCATTTACCTGCATATTGATATCGCGCAGCAGCTCGCTGCCATATTCATAGGCAAATTCTATATGCTTCAGTTCTATCATATTGGCTCCTTCATTTACTCACGGCAGCCTGCGCTGCCTTTTTGTTGCAGTAAATATTATAGCCCGCGCTCGGCAAATATGCAAGTCATTTGCATTTAGCTTGACAAGAAAGTTCGCGGATGTTATGATAAAATTCGTTATAATATGCAAATCATTTGCGTTTGTTTTCATTAGAATGAGGAGGACAGCTCATGAAAAAGCTCAGTATTATTTTTTGTATTTTCACACTGCTGCTCTGCAGTCTGCTGGCAGGCTGTGGCAGCAAGGAGCCTGCACCTGCTGCAGACCATAAGCTGCGGGTTGTGGTAACCTTTAATGCTATGAAAGAATTTACTCAGGCCGTAGGACAGGATAAAATTCATATAACTTCCCTGATTCCCGACGGCACAGAGCCGCATGATTTTCAGCCTACTACTAAAACTATGCAGGCGCTGAGCAAAGCAGACATCTTAATTTACAACAGCACGGGCATGGAGCGCTGGGTGGAGCAGGCAACACAGGCCGCCGCCAATCCCAAGCTCGTCATTGTAGAAGCAGCCAAGGGCACCGACCGCATCAGCCTTACAGAAGCCGATGAAATCAGAGCACACGGCCAGTATGACCCGCACACCTGGCTGAGCCTGAGCTGCGCACAGACAGAGGTAAAAAACATTGCCGAAGCGCTGGCAGCCGCAGATAAAGCCAATGCCGATTTCTACCGCAAGAATGCCGAAGCCTACAACCAAAAGCTGCAGGCACTGCTTATTGCCTATCAGAAAAAATTCAGTAAGCTGGAGCAAAAGGACTTTGTCACCGGCCATGCTGCCTTTGCTTACCTGTGCCGTGACTTCGGCCTGCAGCAGCAAAGCATTGAGGATGTTTTTGCCAGCGGCGAACCAAGCGCGCAAAACTTGGCCAAGCTGACAGCCTACTGCAAGGAGCACAATGTAAAAACTATCTTCGTAGAAGAAGCGGTAAGCCCCAAAACATCGGAAACTTTAGCGCGCGAGGTTGGTGCCACTACGCAGGAGATATATACCATCGAATGCAGCAACGGCGAGAAAACCTATCTTACCCGCATGGAAGAAAACCTGGACGCTATTTATAAAAGCCTGAAAAAATAAAAAGGCTACCATCTTAGCAGCAAAAAAATTATCTACGCACAGCAAAACGCCGCGGCTTACGCAGCAGGTCAAAGACCTGCCGCAGCCGCGGCGTTTTTAGTTGCAGCATGCATCGTCAGACAGGCTGCAAAGCTAATTTGCTTTTTTGTTCTTAGGCAGTACATCCTCATTCTTAGACGAATAAGGATTGATATTCTTCAGTTGCTGATTGGGACGGTAATTATCACGCGCCGACGAGCCCCAGATAATCATCCAGGTCAGAGTAAAGCCCATCAGGAGCCACAAAACAGCCATAGCCGCCGCCGGATACCACGAAAGATTGAACCAGTAGCTAAAACCCCAAAGCAGCACCGCAATAAACCCCCATTCCCAGTTCACTATCAGGTTGGCAATGAAGCAGATAAAAAAGCCTGAATTGATAGTCGTCCTGCGCATAATAACCTCCTGCTAAATAACCAATCGCAGCCGCAAAAGTTTCAGCTCATTATAATATCAATAGCTGCCACCGCCGCCGCCATGATCATCATCAGAAGAGCTTTCGCTTACAGAACCATCATCACTGCTGCCGCCGCTGGATTTAGACTTCGGAACAGCAGAAATGTTGGTGTACAGATAAGTATCATTGCTGTGCGTCAGCGCAAAGGTTTGCTTATCCAGATAAGCATTTGCTTCAACAGCCTCTTGGACATTGCTCATACCACTAATCAGCAGAGCACGACAGCCATAGGCTGCAGCACCGCCGATACCGGCAGCAATTACTAAAGCAAACCAGTTGAAGCCTGCATTAGGATCCCACGGCTCGCCTTCCTTTTCGTAATACTCAAGGAGCTCGCCTGCTTTTTGAGCATAGGTGATGTAGCCCTGAGCATAATCATTTTTCTTGAACTGAGCAACCATCGGCTTGCTCATATACTCAATGCCTTCATTGCCAACGATAACCTGCTTCAGCTGTTTATCGGTAGCAATATACCATTTACGGGTGTTGGTAACCTGCAGCAATACCATATTGCCCTTGGCGCCGTCATTATAAACATCATCTAGCAGCTTATTGGCATATTCACCGGGAACGGCGCCGCCAATAGTCTTCATGGTTACAACAGCAATACGCACATTATGCGCCTGCTCCTGCTTGTGCAGCTCTGCCAGAACTTCCTGTCGCTGCTGCGGCGTAAGAAGCTTGGCGTTATCCACCAGGCTTGGCGCAGCAAAGGCTGTTACACTGGCTAACATAAGGGCTGCCAGCATGGTTAAGATTGCAAATAACTTTCTCATTCCGGCACCTCCTTATAACATGAACTTCACAATGAAGTAGCTGATAATTGTTACAATAATAAAGGTCAGGGCAGTGTAATTACGCAGCTTGCCATAGTCAATCGGCAGACTGCCGACAACCTTACCTGTCTGACCGTTCATCATAAAGGTATAGGGCTTATCCTCAAAGCGTGTGGACAGAATCCATACCGGCACCATCGCATAATGCACGGCATTTTCATCCTTAATAACTGCGCAGTCACCGTTGCTGGTTACACGGGTATAGCCTGTAACGGTATCTGCCAGGCAGCCCTCGGCACTTTTGACAACGCGCGCATCCGCACGTGTTACAGCAGCCTCGGCATCCACATCATACTTATCTGCCAAAAAGCCTGTCAGATAAGCGGTGCTGAAGGGAACCATTTCTTTGTAATCAAACGGCTCGATGCTTTCCATAAAGGTATCGTCCATCTTCTCGCTGCCATCTACAGGGATGCGCTCAAAGGACATGGTGCCTTCACGCTCGCAGTTATAGACAACGGTAGTCGTAACAACCTCATCATCGGTTTCATAAACACTGTCGCTGGCACCTTGATAGCTGCCGCTGGCGCTAACCTTGGAGTCAAACAGCCAGAACGGTACATACATCGCCTGGATATCCTCCACACGATTGTTAGCCGTAAAGGAGTTAGGCAGCAGGGTTCTTCCCTTATAGAATTCCTTGAGGGCAGCAACAGCCTGCTCTTTGGTTTTCTTGAAGGGGATGATGAAGTCCGGCTTCAGCATACCTTCGAAACGGCTCGGCAGCATGGTCGGGCTGCCGCAGTAGCAGCATTCTGTTGCCATGGTGTTGCCGTCGCTCACAATCTGCGCACCGCAGCTAGAGCAGGTAAACGCCTTCATCTGCTCTGCTTCGTCAGCTTCCCATTCACTGCCGGCAGCAGAGGTATCCCACTTTGCCTCCTTGGCAGCCTGCGCTTTGGCAGCAGCGACTTCCTTGGCGGCATACATTTCTTCTATAGTCTTAACTTCCAGTTCGGTACCGCAGTATTCGCAGGTCACCTTATCATGACCTGGCAAAAACGTCAGCGGCGCGCTGCAGTTAGGGCACTTATAGCCTACAGAGGTTTCAGCCATAATATCACCTCGTTAAAATATAGTTTCGTAGATTTTGATTGCTCCCGCTCCCCCTTCAACCACCTATTTCGACATCTTGCCTTCCCCTCAGTGAGGCGGAAGGGAGTTGTGCATCGCAATTAAATACCGTTCCAGTCAGAAGCAATTTTCCAGTACCCAAAGGGCACAACGCAAATTTCGTGTGGAACCAGGACGAAGCTTCGGTAAAATTTGTCAGATAGTAACAGTATGTTACGTACCCTCGCTTCTATGGTTCCAGACACTTATTTGCTAAAATTGCTATTCCTTACACGATATATTAATTGCTCACTAAGGCTTTCGATTCACTCATTTTTTTGCTAACCTTCTTGCCTTCCCCTTGGGGAAGGTGCCGAACGTAGTGAGGCGGAAGGGGGCAGCATAGGAGCATACATCATGCTTGCATTCGCATCTGACGCAAGCTGTTAATATATGAGGTTATTGTTTGTCGTTATCGTCGAAAATATCGCCGCACTCAGGGCAGAACTTAGGCGGATGGTGCGGATCTGGCGGCTCCCAGCCACACTTATCGCACTTGAACAGCGGTGCTCCCTCAGGCTTCTTGCTGCCGCATTCAGCGCAGAACTTGCCTTTGTTTACAGCGCCGCAGCTGCAGGTCCAGCCATCCTCTGCCGGTTTGTCTTCCGGCTTCTTGCTGCCGCAGTTAGCGCAGAACTTACCGGTATTGGCAGTGCCGCAGCTGCAGATCCAGCTGCCCTCTGCCGGTTTCGGCTCAGGCTTCTTGCCGCCGCAGTTAGCGCAGAACTTGCCGGTGTTGGTAGTGCCACAGCTGCAGGTCCAGGCATCTGCTGCCGGTGCTGCTGCCGCAGGGGCGGCAGGGGCGGCCGGCGGCGGAGTAGGAGGTTGCGGCTGTTGCGGATAAGGCGGTTGTCCGTAAGGAGGCTGTTGTCCGTAAGGATTCTGTTGAGCATACATCTGCTGCTGTTGTCCTTGGGCAAACAAGCCAGCCACATTTGCGCCACCGGCCATTCCGGCCATATTCATGCCAACAAAACCGCCCATTGCACCCATGCCGCCTTCATTGCCAGCTGCAATACGCATAGCGTCTGCAGTAGCACCAGCCATAGCTGCTGCTGCACGGTTCGGATTGCTGAGCATCTGGATATCTTTCAGACGTTGAGCATCTTCCTCAGACATGGTTACGCTTGCCAGTGCGAAGGAATAAACCTCTACACCACGGCGGTCACGCCATTGGTCGCTCAAATCTTCGTTCAAAGCGTTAGCGATTTCTTTGCCATGACGCGGCAGTGCGCTGTAACGCATACCGTTTTCAGTGAGCGTACCGAGGGCAACGCCCAGGCTCATCATGAGCTCGCTCTTCATCTGGCTGTCAATCTGGTCACGACGATATTCGTCAGTGATATTGGAGCATACATTTGTGTAGAACAGCAGCGGATTAGTAATCTTATAGCTGTATTCACCGAAGCAACGGATACCAACTTCCCAATCAATGCCTAAGTTGTTGTCAATCAGGCGTACAGGAATCGGCTGAGCGGTGCCAAACTTGTTGCCGTAAATTTCCTTCATATTGAAGTAATAAACGCGCTGATCCTTGCCGGGGTCACCGCCGAAGGTGAAACGTTTACCGATCTGACCGAAAATTGCCTTTACATTATCCTTCAGATCGCCGGTAAAGATAGACGGTTCAGTAGAAGTATCGTATACATATTCGCCGGGCTCGTTGCACATATCTACAACCTTGCCCTGCTCAACGATAATCATGCACTGACCTTCGTTGACAGCAACAACGCTGCCATTACTGATGATGTTGTCTTCTGCAGAAGTGTTGGAGCTGCGTCCTTGGCTGGACGTACGCTTCATACCCTTGGTTACCAGAACCTCGGGAGGCATGCTTTCGCAATAGAAAAACTCTTTCCATTGGTCGCCCAGTACGCCGCCTACAGCGCCCATTGCCGCTTTAATTAAACCCATAATACAACCTCCTTTTGTATCACTAAAAAATTAACAATTATATTTTATCAAATCCCGCCTAATATTAACAGGACTTTGAATAAAACAGCTGTACACTTATCAGCCAAGAAATTGTAAAATATTTATCTTATCCTTATCTGTAGTAAAAAACTATTCACTAATACTTTGATTTGTGATAAACTAATTGTTAGACAATCTTTGCAAATTATCTGTGCAGGTAAGCTGTTTTCCGCTTCCTTGCCTTAAGTTTAATATAAAAATTGCATTTCGTCACTACACCAAATGGCGATTTCGGGTAGGATAAGGGTAAATTTTCCTTATTTTTTACCTTTTTTCTCTAAAAATACTCTTTCAGGAGGTTTTTTCATGTCCGTTGTATCAAAAAAATTTTCTGCTTCCTTATACAGTATGTTGGTGCTGTTACTGCTCTGTCTTGTTACCGTTTTCAGCAGCGGTTGCGGCAGCAAGGCATCACTCGACCCGGCCAAGCCGGTAACGCTCACCATCTGGCACGTTTACGGCAACCAGACCAATTCCCCATTTAATGATACAATAGAAAAATTCAATGCCTCTGAGGGTAAGGCCAGGGGCGTCATTGTCAAGGTTGCTTCCGTAAGCAGCTCCAATGTTGTTGACAAGGCTTTGTTCGCTTCGGCCAAGCAGGAGCCTGGCGCTGTGCCGCTGCCCGACCTTTTTACCGCCTATCCGCGTGTAATCCCCGCAATGCACGATAAGCTGCTGCATTGGGACAAATACCTTGATAAAGAAGATTTAGCTGTTTACCAGCCGGAATTTTTAGCCGAAGGATATCAGGATAAGGAGTTGCTGATGCTGCCGGTAGCAAAATCCACCGAGCTGCTTTTTGTAAACCAGACATATTTTGACCGCTTTGCTGCGGCAACAGGTGCCAGCACCGATGATTTTGCCGATTATGACAAGCTTTTTGCGCTCTGCCGCAAGTATTATACCTGGACCGGCGGCAAAAACATGTGCCAGCTGGATGATTTCTATAACTATTACCTGACGAGCATGGCTTCCTTGGGCGACCCGTTAATCAAGGACGGCAAGCCGGACCTTGCCAGCTCCAACTTCAAGCGCATCTTCCGTGCCGCAGCCGAGCCTGCTATCGCCGGTGGTCTTGGCATTGAAAAGGGTTATGCGGCCGATGCCTGGAAAACAGCCGATTTAATCAGCAACGTCGGCTCCACCGCCGCCATTCTTTATATGCGCGATTATGTCACCAATCCCGACAACACGCGTGAAACTATCGTTACCAACTATTATCCCTGCCCTGTTTTCAGCGGTGGTAAGGTAACACTGCTGCAGCGCGGTGTAGGATTATTTGCCATCAAAAGCACAGACGAACGCAAAAATCTTGGTGCCGTTGTTTTTGCAAAATGGCTGGCGCAGGAAAACAGCAATTTGAATTTTGCTATGCAGGCAGGCTACCTGCCAACCAATAAGGAAGCACTGCCAAAACTGCTGAATAATCCGCAAGATGTGCATAACTTCAAATATCGCAAGCTGTATACCTGCATGCAGCAGGTATACAAAAAAGGCACCTGGCTGCATCTGCCGCACAATGCTGCCGAAATTCAGCAGAATCTGGAATACGGCAGCAAAAATATTCTGCGCGCTGCCCATCAGCAATATTTACAGGAAATTGCCGGCGGTGCCAACCCGCAGCAAACGCTTGATAAGTTAGTAGAAGAAAGCTATCAGAAGCTGCTGAATTACAAGCAATAAGCCAAAAAATCCTACCAAGGAAGCTCTTAATGCTCAATAAGCTCACCAAAATAAAAAGACTGCTGCTTATAGGCAAGGAAATATGGCATAACAAACGCTCTATGCGCGGCCGTTTCATTATTTACCTGCTGTCACTGGTGCTGCTGGCAGGTTCTGCTATGCTGATCCTGTTAAACGTTATCGGCATAGTACAGCCACCAAGCCATGATATCGACCGCTTTCTTGAATATGAGCTTAACACCCGTACCAACGATATCAAACGCCAGATGAACGCGCTGGCTGCACACAATATCGATTTGTCGCAGCAGCTGCAGAATGATATCGACCGCGTTATGCTGGAGCAGGGCATTTACAATAATTATGATGCCTTGAACAACAATCCCGAGGCTTTGACAGCGATTCAGCAAGCAACCTACCAGACTCTTGCTGCCAAGATGCAGCAGGCTCCGGCCAGCGGTGTCTTGTATCTGATTAACGCCAGCGTCAACACGAATCTGTTGGAACCAACCTATAACGGTCTTTTTCTCAAATTTACCAATATCTATTCCGAAAACACCCTTTTCAATGAAACATGTATGTTCCGCGGCAACCCTCAGGTGGCCCGCAATAATAACATCAGCCTTTACAGCACCTGGCAGCTGGAGCTTAACGTCCACGCCTATCCGCAGGCCGATAAGCTGCTGCATGCCAAGGAAAATAATATTTCCCAACAATATATCCTGACAGACGTTGCCCACCTCAAAGAAAGCTGGGAGCAGTCCCGTCTTTTCCTGATGCCTATTAACAGTAATAACGGCAGGATTATCGGTATCTGCGGCTTTGAAATCAGCAGCGTTTATTTCCAACAGCGCACCAAGCAGGCCAATTACAAGGGTTATCCGCTGATTACCGCTATTCTCGATAAAAAGGCGGACAACGAATACCAGGGACAGCTTTCCAATCCGGCCTCCTTTGTCAATTCTACTATAAAAACCAGCTCTGACGGCGAGCATGAATTATTTACTGCCGGTCAGGAGCGCTTCATCGGCTTCACCGCTCCCTTGACGGTCGGTGCTTCGGAGCACAGGGTAGCAGTCATGCTGCCTGCCGACAGCTATTATCATTTGCAGAGGCGGCAAAAATGCGTCTGCTGATAATTCTGGGTATTATTCTGTTGCTTTCATTGCTGTCTGCCGGTTATTTCAGCAAAAGATATGTAGACCCGCTGGTAGCGGATTTGCAGCAGCTGCAGCAAAACCCCGACGCTCCTCCGCAATCCTCAGTACTGGAGCTTAACCAGTTCTTTGAATTTCTGCAGAGTCATTCCGAGCAGCAGGCCGAAAAGCTGCGTCAGCTGCAAAGCGAAAACAATCAGGTACAAAAGCAGTACGGACTGGCTGCCATGCGTCTGCAGGAGGCACAGGAAAAGCAAAAGCAGACCGCCAACCAATATATTCAGCTGGAGGAGCAACTTGCCGCCCTGCAGAATGAAATTCAACAGGTACGCCTGCAAATGGAGCAGACGCAGCAAGAAAAGCTGCAGGCTCAGCAGGAACGCGAGCAGGCTCAGCAGCAGTTCAACTTTGCTCAGGCTGCGTTGGAAAAGGCTATCGAAAAGAAGCTGGAATCCGTCGATCCCGACAGTTATCAGATGTTTATCGATAATCTTGCTACGCTGACACCTAAGGAGGAAGACATCTTCAACCTTTATGTACAGGGCTGCTCTACCAAAGATATTATCAGTCAGCTGGGTATCACCGAAAACACCTTAAAATATCATAATAAAAATATCTACAGCAAGCTGGGTGTAAAAAACCGTAAGGAGCTGCTGCAGTATATCGAACTGATGCGTAACGCAGAGCATTGACGCATCAAAGCAAGCAAAAAGCCTCCGGCGAGTTTACTCGTCGGAGGCTTTCGTTATGGTTTAGGGGTTACTATTTCAATATTAACTTTATCGCTCATTTTATCGCCCACATTATCACTCATTTTTATGCCATATATAGCCATACACACTGCTAAAACCAAATATCCAATTTAAGCTATGATTCAAACACCCCCAAAATATACTTTCGGGGGTGTTCAAATCTTTATGTCTTAAATTTTACAGCTTCTGTCATGCCTTCTACCCTACATTACAGCTGCAGGATGAAGAATTCATCTTTAATATTTTTTCTGTCATTGCTGAGGGCAACCAGAACTCTGTTATCAGGCATATTTGCCAGGTTTACACATGCACCGATGCTGGTTTCCTTATTATCGGTCAAATCCTTATAGCTTACAGTACCAACCAGCGTGCCGGTATTCTTTCTGTAAATCTGCAGTTGCTGCTTGTCTACAGAGGAATCGCTGACTACCAGATATTCATCAGTCAAAGCTATATCGGTTAAGGAATTGATGGCCTTGCTGTCTTCACGTTTTTCCTTGCCGATGACACGTTTTTGCTTGCCATTGAAATCATAAACGCTTACCAGGCCTACATCCTGGGTGCCGATACGCGCATTACCGCCAACATAGAAATCACCATTTCTGTCTGCAACAATGCTCTGCGGAATATTGATTTTATCCTTGTCGTCAGCATCACGGCTTCTGGATTCCTTACGTACTGTGCCCAAATCCTTGCCTACTCTGTAGCCGTTGCGCAGCTCAACCTTTCTCATTTCGCCCTGGTTCATCCAAATCAAAGCCTTGTCAGCGTTGCCCTTAGGAATTACAACAAGGTTATTGAAGCGTCCTTGTGCCTCTTCAATACGTTTGGTTTCGCTATCGAAATAGTTGAGTCTCATTCTCTTATTGGTATAGAAAATGCCTCTGGTGCCGTCGGAAGAAATCTTAGCATTACCGGACATAGAATCAACATTATTGTCCAAAATGCGCAGACCGTCTTTATCCCACTGCATCTGCACGAGTCTGTCCTTAACGTTGGCATAAATCATATTTCTGCCGACAGTAGCCAGCTTCATGCCCTTGCTAAAAGTATTTTCCAAATGCAGATTAGGATTATTCTTCAGCGTAAAGAGCTTAAAGGTGCTAGCACCGACCTTAACATCCTTATTCGGCAGGTCTTTCAAATCAGCAGCAATCGGTTTTGGTTTAGGGGGCTCGCTGGTGCCCTTGTCACCGCCGCAGCCGGCAATAAAGCTGCAGGCCAGAAGTCCGGCCAAAATTCCCATCGCAATACGTTTCTTCAACATAACTATCATCTCCTTGTTTTATATAGAACGCTCTTTATTTGATTACGATACGGCCATCGCCGTAAGGCTGAGCATATTGCTCGCCAACCTTGCCGTTCAGATGATTCTGCAGATATTCCGTAATCGTATCTACGTCGCTCATCATTTCGTCCTGTACCAGACGCGCGCCCTTGAACATCGTGATGCCGTCACCACCGAATTTGAGCATGTAGGAGGTGCCGCCAACGGTGTATTTTTTCTTAACATCTAACGGTTTGCTGCCAATCTTAACATCACTTACGCGACGGGCACCGGCAACACGCACAAAGTTGCCCTTGGCATCCAGCTCGATACCGGAAGGAACAGAGCTGTCGATAGTGTAGCTCAGACCGGATACCTGCATAAAGCCGCCGCTTTCTTCAGGATAGCTCATAGCGCCCATCTCCAACGCATCGAGAATCTGCTGGCCACTGGCCTCTAATACTACGCACATATTACCGAAGGGGAAGGCCTCAAGCAAATCGTTGTAGCTGATTACGCCGGTTTTGATTTCGTTGCGGATACTGCCGCCGTTTACCAGAACTACGTCGCAATCCAGCACTGCTCGATAGGCATCAGCAACAAAGTCGCCCAAGCTGCATTCACGGTTGCGCACGATACGCTCACCGGTTGCAGGATCATTGCTGCGCAGCTGTACCAAGGCTTCGCCCACAGGCTGCTTCAGCAAAGGCTCATAGGTTTTTATTTCCTGGGCAATAACTCTCGCGATATTGGCGTCCTTGCCGTTGGATTCGGTAATCAGCTGACTCTTCAGCTTGCCGTCGGGAGTAATTACCAGCTCGCCTACAGTTTTCAGCTTAGTGCCGGTCTGCGCCAACAACACATCCTTGCCTACTTTATTTTTAACCATACGGGTAAAACGCTCGTGAGAGTGTCCGTCGATAACAGCGTCTACGCCCTGAGTGTTTTTAGCAACGCTTTCGCTGCTCCACTGCGGGGTAGTGCCGTCCATGCCCAAATGACCTACGATAAATACATAATCCGCGCCGTCCTTGCGTGCCTTGTCGACATTCTTCTGCAGCTGCTTGTACAGCTTATTACCGGTTTTATCCTCGCAGAAGCTGTAAATATACTTGCCCTTCTCATTTTGGAAGAAGGTAGGCGTGGAGGTTGTCAGGCTTTCCGGTGTGCTTGCACCGATAAAGGCTACCTTGGTATCCTCGTACTGCATCATCTTGTAGCCGGGCAAAACCTGCTTGTTGTTGCCGGCATAAACAAAGTTAGCACAGTAGTAGCCTGCACGCTGCAACGGCGCCAGCTCCATGAAGCGGTCCATGCCATAGTCAAATTCATGGTTGCCGGGAATGCAGAAGTCGTAGCCCAGATAATTCATAATATCGACAACTGCCAGACCACGGGACAGCTTGCCGATAGGTGCGCCCTGAATAGCATCGCCTGCATCCACCAGCGCTACGTTCGGCGTTCTTGCTAAAGCATCCTTTTTAATCTGCGCCAAACCGGCAAAGCCGATATTATCATTAATACCGCAATGGATATCATTAGTATGCAGAATAACAATGTCATGCTCCAGCGCCCACGCCATCAGCGGAGCGGAAACAGTCATCGCCGCAGTCACCAGAAACAGCGATGTTTTTTTCCAAAATTTTTTCATACATATCACTTCCTTCCAGCTTTTGTAATTATATTATAGGCTCCCAAAAGCAAAAGCGCCCCACCCCAAAGGGTGATTTCGGGTAGGGTAAGGCAAAAAATATGCTTTTTCAGCGCTTTTTCCGATTATTTCGGCCTTAGCATACAAAAACGCAGCCTACCGGAAGCACCGGAAGGCTGCTAGTTTTATTATGCTATTGTTTTTTAAGCTGAATTATTCTCAGGCCCACGGATCATCTGCTGCCGGAGTTTGGATACCGCTCAGCAGGCCCTTGTAATCCCACAGGAACCATTCGCCGGTAGAAGCCTTTTGGCGCACGGTCATCGGACGCGGGCTGTCAGCACCGCCGCAGGTAATCATAAAGCGTGCATAGCCTTCTTCCTGATAGGTGTAGGCATTAGTTTTAACCTCTACGGTATAAGGCATATCCGGCTGATAGTTATTCGCTGGAGTTGCGCCCATAAAGTAGGAGCGCATCAGATACTGTCTGCCGCGGAAACGGTCTGCCAGGAATTGTTCATCTCTTTTAGGTACCGGTCTTGGTCCCAACAGCTTATTGAGCATTGCAATTGCCTCTGCCGGATTGGTTTCATAGCGAGCCAGTGCTGCTACAGTATAAGCTGCAACCTGCTGAGCATCGGTTTCCGGTCCGATTTCAGCTGCCGATTGCGGCAGGTTTTGGAAAATTACACGTCTGGTTTTTTCTTGCTTCTCCACTTTATTCACCGCCCTGTTAATAGTATTGTCAATGGTTCTGTCGATCATTCTGTCTACGCCAATTCTTCTGTTCCAGTCAAGAGCTTCTGCAGATTGCAATTGTCCCGCCAAAAGCATTGCGCAGCAAGCTAATACAATACCTTTTTTCATTTGTTGCACCTCCTCAGAATTATCCTGCGCTGTTAGATACGCAGGCATGCTTCCTTACAAGCTCATTGTACAACGGAATGTGCTAAAGCACCCCACCCAAACTGTCGATTTCGGGTAGGATAAGTAAATTTTTTTTGTTTTTCAAGGAAAATTCTGCCCCAAACAGTAATCTCAGTAACCGCATCAGCGCCACACCATTGCCAAAATCGTGCGCAAGCATCTGCGCCCTACTCATCAGCCAAATCGTAAATTTTCCTTACCGTGCCGTCATCGGTAATATTATAAATAAGCCTGCCGCTTTTCTCTACCAGATAGCGCGCATCCTTAAATTGCACCGGATTAGGAGCATCCGGATCTCCCGCCTTAGTCATAGTATGATAGCTGTAACGCTTGTCAACATCAGGATACAAAGCCTTTTCTTGTTCCCACTGATAATCCCAGAAGCTAAAGCTGAAGGCATTTTTGTCCAGCAAATTAACATTCGGCTCCAGCACCAGCTGTAAAAACATCGCAGCTACAGCCCAAGGCATTTCCGTTTCACCCTGCACAAAGCGAGTACCTCTTTTGTTACTTCTTTCATAGGTACCGGCCAGGGACGGCAGCACCCGATTATTACCCTCAGGCTCACCCAAAATCCAGGCACCATACAGCTTGTTCTGCGCCTGATATCCCTTCGGACTAGCCAAAGCATACTTTTCATAAAGCGGCATACTATATCTGTACCGAGAAGGATAACCCATACCATTTTCATAGCTTGCAAGACTCGGCACATGCAGATAACCGATAAAACGCTCACCGTCATGCGCAAAACGCACCACACCGCTCGCCTCGGTCTCATAGCGGTAATGGTCGTCCTGCCATTCACCGCTGTGCACCTTCAAATCCAGCAAAACGCCACGCGTAGTTTCATACACCATAGCACCACCCTCAACATGGGTAGCAGGATTATACATCTCATAATAGTCCGCCCGCGCAACCGACATCCCCCCACACAACAGCAGCGCACCGCACGCCAAAGCACTCAAAAGCTTCTTCATAAGCTCACCTCCAGAAAATCATAGTCATTGCTTCCCCAATTGGCAGGCAAAAAGGTTAGCAACAATGCCATAACGAGCAATTATATCGTAGACAACCCTCAGTCATCGCCTACGGCGATGCCAGCTCCCTGTTAGGGAGCATATATATATATATAGTTTGTACTCAACACTAACCAAAGCAATTAACATATCGTGTAAGGAATAGCAATTTTAGCAAATGAGTGCTTGGAAGCACCGGAACAATGGTACGTAACTTTCTCTTACCGTCTGACAAATTTTACCGAAGTTCCGTCTTGCTTCCACACGAAATTTGCGTTAAAAAATTGCTCCTGACTGGAACGATATTTAATTGCGACGCACATCCCCCTTCCGCCTCACTTCGTTCGGCACCTTCCCCAATGGGCAGGCAAGAAAGTTATCAACAATGCCCAAACAAGCAATTAATATATCGCAGACAACCCTCAGTCATCGCCTACGGCGATGCCAGCTCCCTGTTAGGGAGCATATAAAAGTTCGCAACAACAGCGATAGTTAGAACTGTACATACTATTATATCTTCCCTGAAAGGGAAGGTGGCTGCGAGCTTCAGCGAGCAGACGGAAGGGTTGCGACATGTCAATTGCGACACACAAGCATCCCCTTTTTCAACATCAAAAAGGCCCCTGCTCCGCAATATTAAATTACGTCGCAAGGACCTCAAACTCAAATCACAACATTAGCCTACAGCATCATTGCTGCACAGAATCTTAACCTCACCATCAGTATTCACACGAAGCGCATTCCACAGCTTCGAATGCACATAATAAGTCATAACCTTCTCATCATTCTTATTGTACACATAAATCGCATAATAGTCGCCCGGCAGCATATAAGAATTCAAAACGTTGTTTTGTTCCCAAGCACCAGTCATATCATAATCAAAGCGATAATCATTACTGCACAAATCCAGGCCGGTGTTTTCAACATGGAGCTTTTTCAGGAAATACAATGCCAGACGATAATCAGCACGCGCACCCTCACTAGACTTATACTTATAAGTACCGCTGATATCCGGCTCGCTTATCTTAGTAACGCCCATCTCGCGTAAATCAACCGTTGGCAGCAGCACAACCTGCTTACCCTCATTTACTCTGGCCTCACAGGGAAGCGACTGCGAAGGATAAGCAAAATGACATCTTTCCTCGCTATTAACGTCTACATCGAACAAATAATCCTCCAGTACTAAAGTACCGTTCTCCAGCACACCAACACCCTTGAAAATCGGCGCATTGCCATCCTCCACATCATAAGTAGCAACAGAAGCAAAAACGCCCGACTGCGTATAAAACAAAAACAGAGAAGCATTAGCGTTGCCTTTATTATCCGCACGTACATACGGATACACACCATACGGCGCTGCCAGCGCAGCAGCACTCACAAGCAGCAGCAGGCAAAACATCAACAGGCTAAATAATCTTTTCATCGCCCATACCTCCAATTTCCTGCAACTCCGCGCAGCAGCAGGCTTGTTTCCATACCGCTGAAAGCAATACCGAAAATACGCTCCAAGCCTAAGGAAGCAAGCACTGCACTACCGTTGCGCGGAAAAACTAAAATCATAACATCAACCAACAGCATCATTGCTGCACAGCATTTTAACCTCACCATCAACTGTCACACTATAAGCATCCCACAAATTCGGATGCACATAATAAGTCATAACCAGCTCATCGTTCTTATTATACACATAGACCCCAAAATAATCGCCGGCATCCTTCGGCATATACGAATTAAAAACGCTGTTCGGATCCTCGGCAAAACGACTGCCATAGCCAAACCAATAATCCTTACTGCTCAAATCCAAACCGGTATTCTTCACATTCAGCTTACGCAGAAAATACAGCGCCATAGTATAATCCTCTTCCGCCTGCATTCCCTCAAACCTATAAGTACCGCCGATATCAGGCTCACTCACCTTAGCAATACCCATCTCGCGTGCATCAACCGTCGGCAGCAGCACAACCTGCTTACCATCTTGCACTCTGGCCTCGCAAACAAGCGGCTGAGAGCCATAACCAAAATAACGTGTATCCTCACCATGACGGCCCACATCAAAAGAATAATCCTCCAGCACCAGCGAACCATTCTCCAACATACCCACGCCCTTAAACATCGGCGCATTACCGTCCTGCAAATCATAAGTAACAACAGAAGCAAAAACGCCGGACTGCGTATAAATCAGATGCAAAGAAGCATTATCTCTGCCATTCGCACCATAACGCATATACGGATATGCACCATAAGATGCTGCCATCGCTGTTGCGCTGACAAGCAGCAGCAGGCAGAACATCAGCAAGCTAAATAATCTCTTCATTGCCCGCACCTCTATCTATCAACCTCGCTCAGCAGCAGGCTTCCGTCCTCACCGCTGATAGCAATACCGAAAATACGCTCCCTGCCCAAAGAATCGCGCACCGCAATACCGTTGCGTGGGAAGGACTCGGAATCACGCATCACAATAATAATCGGCTCCGTTGCACGCAGGAAATTCTTATAATAAACAGACTGCACATTAAAAATAGGATAGCCTTCCTCAGTCACCTCACGCAAATCCAGCGCCACCACCTGAAAATCAGGGAAATCAACCGAGCTCGTCACCACAGCCTTCGCCGGTTCAAAAGCGTCCGGCATCCGCACAACCTCGCAGGCCGCAGGATTAACATGAGCATCCTTCAGCCAGCACACATGCAGCATGCTTTGTGTAGGCTCCGCCACACTGTTGGCCTGAGCACTGCCCCAACCGCCAAACAAACCAATACCAAGCGCCAATAACATTGCACCTAAAAATCTTTTACGCATAAAAACACCTCCAAAGTTTTTTACATCATAGCTTAATTTAAGCCTCTTCAGGCATTTTACCTTAATCAATCTCCTGCAGATAAATACTGCCGTCCTTACCGCTTTGCAGAATCGCAAACCTGCGCTCCCTGCCTGCATCATCCTTAAAGCTGATACCATTCTTGGGAATAGTTTCCAGGCTCTCCAGATGCAACACCAGCTTTTCATCAGCCATCAGCAAATCCTTGCTGTAAACGCTCTTGCCGGAAGCAAGCTCCAGCAGACGGAACTCTTCCAGATTTTTCGTACTGCGGAAAATCACATCCGCACCCTTAAAGGGATTAGGCACGGAAACCTGCTCGTACTTGGAAAGATCAAACTTTGCATCCTGCAGCTCATGTACGCCCATGCATTCCATATACTGCATCGCCAGCCCCTTAAAGCCTCGCTGCTTATATTCCTTCAACGGCAGCAGCTCAAGCTTCACGCTGTCACCGGCCATCTCTGCGCCCATATCAAAAAAATCATCCGCAGTCATATTAGTCTTTTGCGAAACAGCAACATCAGCTCTGCCCACATCGTTACGGTAAATATCAAGGCCGTTGGCAGACGCATTGCCGTTCTTTAAACGGGTAAAATACATATCAACGCATCTTTTATTGCCGTTCGGCAGCAAATCCTCCAGCGCCAGCACATAGTCCGCATTACTGCTGTTGCCGCGTGTCAGCAACATATTGTTCGCCAACAGCTTAATATTGCTGCGTGCCCAGCCCTCATCAACAAATTTTATTTTGCCGTCCACAAAGGTATAAATAGCATAGATATCCTTGCCATAATAGCCCTTACCCTGCTTTTCGTTATCCAAAATAGCAAAAATCAGCTCCGGCACCTTGTCATTATTGATATCCTGCAGCGTATAACCAAGAATGTTCAACGCATCAACGTAACCCATACGGTCACGCAGCTCATAAATTCCGGTCATGCCCTGCTGCGGCACTTTATCCATATTGCCATCATTCACAAAATTATAGATACCCTCCACCAGCTTGCCGTATTCACGCTCATAGGCAGGCACCTTCGCCACAGCCGCAGCTACTTCCTCCACCTTCGTGGTCTTAGGCTGCGTTGCAGCAGCCTGCTTATCCGAACCACAGCCATTCAGCAGCATTGCCAAGGAAGCCAGCAGCATGGCTCCCACTAAGACATTTTTCCAGCTTTTCTTCAGCATCTCCATCCCTCCGCTTCCCGCTGCCTACTTTGCAGCTAATCTTTTATACCTATATTTTACCCTAAAAAAAACTAAAGCGCCCTACCCGAAACAGTAAATTCGGGTAGGGCGCGAGCTTAAACTCACAAAATTATTGCTTACAGCTTGTTGAATACATCCTCAACCATCTTCCAAACCTTAGCGCGGTCTACAGCGTAAACAATCTTCGCATTCTGAGCACCCTCAGGAGCAGCGCCGCGGAAGCCCATAGTCTGACCGTAACCGTAGCCGTATTGGTCATCAACATCAACCGGCAGAGTTTCGGATTCCAGAATTACGGACGGATCAATTGCTACTGCTGCTGCCAGAACGTCCCAAATGTAGTTCTTGAAGGACGGATCCTTGCGGAACATCGGAGTAGCATAATGGCTTTCCCACATAGCCTTGAAGCGGTCGCTCTTAATGCGGCTTTCCAGATCCTTAAAATCATTGTGGCTCATCAGTTCCTTGCTGCAAACATCCAGCGGCAGAAAGATTTGCTCCTTCCAAGGAGCGCGGTAAGCCTTTTTAGCGGTTTCCGGATCAATCCAAACGTTGAACTCGGAGGTCGGCATTACGTTGCCTTCGCAGAAGAAAGCGCCTGCCATATAAACAACGCGTTTAGCCAGCGGAGCAATTTCCGGAGCCTTGTCCAAAGCAGCTGCCAGGTTAGCACCACTGCCGATAGCAACGATGGTTACTTCGCCCGGATGCTTTTTGATAGTATCAATGATGAAATCAGCAGCATGTTCCTTTTGCGGGTTCATAACAGGCTCATCATTATAATTCTTGCGGTATTCAGCCTGCCAGGATGCCGGCTGAGGATAGCCTGCAGCACCCAGATGTGAGTCATGGCCACGGCCGTAAATGCGTTTTTCTTCCTTCATATTAGCAAAACGGTCCTTGCGGACGGTTTCATTAACGCCCATATATACAGGGATATCGGTGCGGCCGATGCCCTCCAGCTGACGGATAGCGGAAGCGGTACCGGTTTCAACCCAGGTATTGCCGATAACGATGGTAACACCCTTCAAATCCATCTTGGGAGATTCGGCAAGCATCATCATAGCGATGCCGTCATCAAACAAATCCACCATATCTGCGTCCAGAATAACCTTTTCGCGTGCTGCAGCCTCAGCAGACAACGGAGCAGTCATAGCACCAACGCCCATGCACATGGAAAGCAACAGGCAACCACATAAGCTGGTTAATTTTTTCATTTTCATCTTTATTACCTCCTTAATTTCCCAACCTTATTTTATAAATTTCCGCACAACATGCAGATTTTACCTTAATCAATCTCCTCCAGATAAACACTGCCGTCCATAACCTTCGCCCGAATCGCAAACTTGCGCAGGCTGCCGGTGTCGTCCCTGAAGCAGATACCGTTCTTGATAACAGTTTCATAGTCAAGCTCAGGATCAGTTTCAAAGCTTTCCAGATGCAGTACCAGCTTTTCTTCCGGTTTCAGCAGTCCTTTGCTGTAGATAACTCTGCTGCTATCACCCTGCAAATCCAGTACTTCAAAGCTCGCCAGAGAAGTATTGCTGCTAAACAACACTTCTGCTCCCTGGGAGGGATTATCCACGTAAACATGCTCATATGCGGAAAGATCTACCCTATTATCCTGCAGCTCATGCAAGCCCATACAGTTAAGATGCTGCATTACCAGTCCCTTAAAGCCACGGCTGCTGTATTCCGCAAGCGGTAAAAGCTCTAGCTTTTGGGCACCAAGGTCAATATTCATCATATCGTCAAAGTGCATGGAGGTTTTTTGGGTAACAAAGGTATCATTTACATCTAAATATTTTCGGTAAACATTACATCTGCCATCCTCAACCTTTGTATAGAAGGTTTGTCCCTGACGCAAACTGCCGTCCCGCAGCAAATCCTTCATTTCCAGCACCCATTCCATATCGTTATCGTCGATACAGGTGCGCTTGCTCAGCATATCTTGAGGAAGCAGACGCAGTCGGCTGCGTGACCAGCCCTCGTCAACAAATTTTATCTTACCATCTACAAAGGTATAGACAGCATAGATATCCCGGCCATAATAGCCATTGCCCTCGGGATAATCAATCAGGCCAAAAATCAGCTCCGGCACCTTATCATTATTGATATCATGTAGCGTATAGCCGACACTGCTTACGCCCTGACCGGGATCATTATGGCCCTCCAGCTCCTCAAAGCCTGTCAGTCCCTGCGCCGGCAGTCCGGCTGTATTACCTGTGTTCAAATAATCGCAGACACCAGCCACAATTTTCATATATTCCTGCTCATAGGCAGGCATAGCAGCGGCTTCTGCCTTAGGCATGGCGAGCAGCGAGTCTGCTTTTTTGTCAGAGCTGTCACTGCCCAGGAGCATTGTCAACCCGGTAAGCAGTAATGCTCCCAGTAAAATATTTTTCCAGCTTTCTTTCAGCATATCAATCCCTCCGCTTCCTGCTGCCTGCTTTGCAGCTGATTGTTTACATCTATAGTGTAGCCTAAAAAAAGCAAAAGCGCCCCACCCGAAAGGGGGATTTCGGGTAGGAGGAGGGGGGATTTTGGGGATATTTTTGAGTTTTTAGGGTTGTTTGAGAGAAAATTTTAGGTTTTTCTACATATTTTAAGTTGAATAAGCACAACCCTCAGTCATCGCCTACGGCGATGCCAGCTCCCTTGACGCTAAGACTCAGTTTGTCGCAAGCTATGCGCCGCGAGAAACTGCTAGTCGTGCTAATGTCGCTTTGCGACGCAGGGAGCATATAAAAGTTCGTAGTAACAGCTAAAGTTAAAAGTTCGCAATACCATTATATCTCCCCTGAAAGGGGAGATGGCTGCGAGCCTTGCGAGCAGACGGAAGGGTTGTGTAAGCAGCTAAGGCTTTAGAAAGAAAAACGAGCCTCTCCTTGGGGAGAGGTGGCATCGCATAGCGATGACGAAGAGGGGTCCATCATACATATGCTATTAATAAGTTTATAAACAACAATCCCCTCTCAGTCGCCCTAACGGGTGCCAGCTCTCCCCTAGAAGAGCCTAATCCCCCACCCAAACGCAAAAGAACCGCCTTGCGGCGGTTCTATGCCGACAGCGCCGAGCGCTGCCGATTTTAGGAAGTTTTTGTATGAAAGTTTATTAGAAAGTGAAGGTTACGTCAGTCCAGAAGCGATGGTCTTTAGTACGTTCCATATCAGCAGCAATTCCAGGAAGTTCTTTCAACAGCTTGGATTCGGTGTTGTAGTAGGCAACATTAGCTACGATGTTTTTAGCGATGGTGTAGTTAGCGCCAACGCCGAAGCCCTTGAAGCCGGTCATACCAAAGGTGTTAGCATCGGTGGTGTGTGCAACATAGGTTTGTGCGCCTTGGTCATAGTATTTAGCCCATGCGCCCCAGCTGCCTGCATCCTCAGCCTTAGCACCCTTATAGGACAGGCCGATAACGAAGCCGTCGTCATCCAGGTATTGATCAATAGCTTTGTTAATTTCGCCGTCTTGCCTATCATTAAGTTTGTCCGCAGACAAATCGCCCTTCAGATACATAGCGGACAGATTGAAATGACCCATATCATAACCCAAGCCTGCATGCCAGATGCCGTTGTCAATATCAGTTTTGTCAAAGTTACCATTGTCAAATGCAACAGAGCCAGTTCCCATATCTTTGAATTGAGTGTAGCCGGCAGTAGCCTTCAAGCCCTTAGCCAACTCGCCTTCTACTGCCAAGCCCCAATACTTGCCGCCATTAGTAATATCACCAGTTTCAGTATTAATGCCATCATTTATCATAAACGGTACTACAGTAATATCATCAGTTGCCTTGCCTGCAAAGCCTTTTACCTTAACCTTGTTGCCATAAGACAGCTCCAGACCATCAGCACGGGTATCATAGATATTGCCGTCAGCAATTACTAGGTTATAACGGCCTGCACGTACTGCCATGCCGCCCAGCTTGCCGTCTACATAAGCGCGTTGGAAGCTTGTATTTTCATCACCGGCATTATTATTCAGGTTCTGAACATTCTGCAGCATGCCGGTGTAGGTCCAGTCATCATTAATCATACCGTTAATCCAGATGCGGGAACGGATATCTGCCACATGGTTGGAATCATTGCCCAAAACTCTGTAACCTCTGTCTAAAGTCCTTCTTGACATTGCACCGTCTTGGTCAACATAGCGGAAGCGAACTTCACCGGTAATTTTTACATTATCAGCCTTTTTCTCCAGGTTAGCTACGCGCACGCCCAGGCTGTCCAGCTCATCAGCAAATTCTGCTGCCAGCTTGTCAACATTAGCGCCCTTTGCCATTGCTCTAGCAACAATTTGTGCCATCTCATAGCGAGTCATCAGCTTATCACCGCCGAAGGTGCCGTCACCATAACCATCGATTACACCTGCAGCTGCCAGCTTGCTGATGCTGTCATAAGCCCAATGACCGGCAGGAACGTCGCTGAACGGGTTAGCAGCGTAAGCGGATGCGGTTACACCAAGAGCCATTGCCATTGCGAGTACTAAAGATTTTTTCATGAGAATTTCCTCCTCTTTAAGTAAATTTTTTACCTTGCGGAGGCTTGCGCTGTTTGCTGCCAAAATTTGCCTTGTTTCATTTTAGCTTCTACAGTGCCTGCTCCGTTTAGTAAAGACTTTTGCAAGAAGAACAGTGTTTTCTTCGTTGCTTCTGGCTACATCATAGCTTATTTTGGGTGGTTTGTCCCTACCCGAAATGGCAAATTCGGGTAGGATGAGAGGAAATTTTTAGGAATTTTGGGGAAATTTGGAGAAAATTTTAGAGATTTTGGGTTATACTTCTAGCAAATTTCTTATCTGCTCTCACATTTCCCCCTTTAGTCGCTAACGCGACAGTTCCCCCGAGGGGGAACCAAGAACGTGCTAATGAAGGTTAATGGAAAGCTATTAGTCTTGCCTGCCCCTTGGGGAAGGTGCCGAGCGTAGCGAGGCGGAAGGGGGCCGCAAGCAGATGAGACTTTAATAAAGAAAGATGAGGCTCTCCTCGGGGAGAGCTGGTGCCCGCCAGGGCGACTGAGAGGGGACTGCAGTTTATAGGCTTACATTTGAATTTAGATTGAAGAAAATTCGTACACAAAGATTATTTGCTTGTAATCGTTATGCTTACGAATAGCATTATTTTCAGCATATCCCCTCTCCGCCTCGACAAGCTCGGCACCTCTCCCCAAGGAGAGGCTCTTTAGTACTGCTTTCCATCTGTAAGGTGCCGAACGTAGTGAGGCGAAAGGGGGGCCCTACACCCCCACTTTTTGTAATTTCTGTGAAATCGTCAGAAATTAGCACTCAACGCTTGACAGTGCTAACAAATAGTGGTATAACATAATCAACAAAGGAAATGAGCTACAGGAGCTGCAAGGGCAGCACCCGCAAAGCACAAATCCCGCGTTGGCAAATCAAATCAATACTTGCTGCATCAACATTAAAATGACTACAACAAGCGCAATAAAACTGGAGGAATGACTTATGATGATGCCTAGTGTATTTGGTGAAAGCTTATTTGATGATTTAATGGATTTCCCGTTTGAAAAAGAGTTCTTCGGTCATCGTAATCCGTTGTACGGCAAACATGCTCAGAACGTTATGAAAACCGATATCAAGGAATCGGATACAGCTTATGAAATGGATATCGACCTGCCGGGCTTCAAAAAAGAGGACGTCAGCGCCAAACTGGAAAACGGTTATCTGACCATTACCGCCGCTAAAGGCCTCGACAAGGACGAAAAGAACGATAAAGGCGTTTATATCCGCCGTGAACGTTACAGCGGTCAATGTGCAAGAACCTTCTATGTCGGCGAAGCAGTTACCCAAGAAGATATCAAGGCTAAATTCGAAGACGGTATCCTGAAGGTTACTATTCCTAAGGTTGAGCCTAAAAAAGTCGAAGACAAAAAATATATTGCCATTGAAGGCTAATACATAAAAAACACATCATCCTTTCAAAATGAAACGGCCGCCGGAGCGCTAGCTTCGGCGGCCGTTTTGTTGTTATGTTAAATTAAATGTTGTTTCTCGGAACCAGGTCTTCGGACTTCAGAGTTCCTTCCTTAGCGCGCTCTGCAAATTCGGCAGTTGCGGTAAAGAGAACGTCACTGGAGCTGTTGAGCGCAGTTTCGCAAGCATCCTCCAGTACGGAGATGATGAAGCCAACGCCAACAACCTGCATAGCGATATCATTGCTGATGCCGAAGGAAGCGCAGGCAACCGGAATCAACAGCAGGGAGCCGCCGGCAACACCGGAAGCACCGCAGGCACCAACGGTAGAAACGATGCACAGCAAGAGAGCTGTCGGCATATCAACATGAATACCCAGAGTATTGGCAGCAGCAAGCGCCAGTACGGAAATGGTGATGGAAGCACCTGCCATGTTGATGGTTGCGCCTAACGGAATGGAAATTGCGTAGGTATCAGGATTCAGGCCCAGACGTTTGCACAGAGCCATGTTAACCGGAATGTTAGCAGCGGAGCTGCGGGTAAAGAAAGCGTATACGCCGGATTCGCGGATGGTTGCCCATACCAGCGGATACGGATTGCGGCGGATGTTGAAGTAAACAATCAACGGGTTCATAACCAGCGCTACCAGGAAGTAGGAGCTGATGAGTACTGCCAGCAGGTGTACATAGCTGGAAATTGCGGACAGACCGCTGTCGCTGATGGAGGTTGCAACAAGGCCCATGATGCCCAGAGGAGCGAAATGGATAACCCATTTAACAACCAGGGTGATAGCCTTAGCAACATCGTCCAGAGCATTTTTGGTGTGTTCGTTGGCAGCCATGTTCATAGCAATACCGAATACTACAGCCCATGCCAGAATGCCGATATAGTTTGCGTGCAGCAGAGCAGCAATCGGGTTATCTACAACACTCAGAATCAGGTTGTGCAGAACCTCAACGATACCGCTGGGCGGGTTGAGCTTAGCATCAGCAACCTGCAGGTGCAGAGTGGTAGGTGCCAGGAAAGACAGGGTTACACCAACTAAGGATGCAAAGAAGGTGCCTACAACATATAAGCCGATAATAGGCTTCATATTTGCTTCGCCGCCGCTTTTCTTTTTGGCCATAGCGTTCATAACCAAGAAGAAAACCAGCACCGGAGCAACGCCCTTTAATGCTTTTACAAAAAGGTCACCAAAGATGGTAACAACAGGTACCGCTTTCGGTACATAAAGTGCCAGCAAAACGCCGATTACGAGACCGACGGCAATTTGCTTGATGAGTGCGACTTCATTGATAATCGCAGCAAATTTTCTAAACATAATGAACTCCCCCTAAATTTATACTCCCGTATATAACGATGTTCATAGTATATATCATAAGTTAAACAATGTCAAGCCTGCAATGAGTAATGTATTTGTAGAGTAGACACGGAATTTATCCGTACTCATAAAAGGGACTAATACCATTAAAATGCAGTTAAGTGTTAAGCTTGTTACAAAATTGCGTAGACTGCAAAAAAATCTTGCGTACTATTGTGCAATGAGAGAATATATTTACCGGCAGTTGACATGCTGTGCAAGATAAACTATTCTATAAGTATACAAAATACATCATTACTGCACAAAAAAGCAGTAATACTATAGAAGGGAGCTGCTTATATGTCGGTAAGAGCTGATTTACATATACATACAACGGCCTCAGACGGCACCTGGACCCCGGCGGAGCTGATTGCCGAAGCGCAAAAGCAACAGCTGGGGCTGATTGCCGTAACGGACCATGACAGCGTAGCCAACGTCGCTGAAGCAATGACGTTGGCGGCGGCGGCAGGCATCACACTGCTGCCGGCAGCGGAAATCTGCTCCACAAAGGAGGATTTGTCTTTTCATATCCTTGGCTATGGCATTGATATCCATAATAAACAGCTGCTGGAATTAATGCAGCATAACGAAGCACTGCTGGAGCAAAAGGATGTGGACAGCATTCACCTGCTGGCACGCAACGGCTGGCCTGTCGATGAAGCGGAGTTCGCCCGTTATACCTATGACAGACGTCGCGGCGGCTGGCGCGCCCTCGCCTATTTGATTGACAAGGGCCTGTGCACGGGCGTGGGCGATTTCTTTCAGCGCATCTTTACGCCGGAGCATGACCTGGGCTTTCCGGAGTTTCCTGCCATCAGCGAGGTAATCACAGCAATTCACGCTGCCGGCGGCGCAGCACTGTGCGCGCATGCTGCCAGCGGCTTTCACGGCCCCGGACTGGAGCGCGTGCTCGATATTCTGCGGACGGAGAAATTCGACGGCTTTGAATGTTACCACTCCAACCATTCGGAAGAAGGAACGCAGCGTCTTTTGCAGCATTGTCAAAAACACGGCCTTTTAATCAGCGGCGGCAGCGACTGCCACGGCAGCTTCGTACCGGGAAGACATTTGGGCCAGCCTTTTGTCACTGATGATATGCTGCTCCTGGACGGCCTTTTACCGCAGGCAACAAAATAAATCCGAAAAATATTTGTTAAAACACGAAAAACGTTCGACTTTTTCGTTGGACTGTGCTATGATATTACCATAAAATATAACAAAGTTAACACTGACAAGAAATTCCGGCACTGAGCCTGCATTTACTTGTTGAGAAATTTTTAGGAGGCATTAAAATGCAAGAGTACAAACCGTTTAAATCCGGCAAGGTTCGTGAGATGTATGATGTTGGTGACAGCATTATTATGGTTGCCACTGACCGTATTTCCGCATTTGACCATATTCTGAAAAACATGATTGTGAAAAAAGGCACTGTGCTGACTCAGATTTCCAAATTCTGGTTCGATCTGACCAAAGACATCGTTCCTAACCATATGATTTCCGTTGATACCAAGGATATGCCCGAATTCTTCCAGAAACCCGAATTCACCGGCAACAGCATGAAATGCCAAAAGCTGAACATGCTGCCTATCGAATGCATCGTTCGCGGCTACATCACCGGCAGCGGCTGGGAAAGCTACAAGAAAACCGGCGAAATCTGCGGCATTAAGCTGCCCGAAGGCCTGCAGGAATCCCAAAAGCTGGCTGAGCCTATCTTCACCCCCAGCACCAAGGCTGAAATCGGTGACCATGACGAAAACATCAGCGTAGAGCAAAGCATCGAAATCCTGGAAAAACTGTATCCGGGCCGCGGCAAAGAATATGCTCTGAAGCTGCGTGACTACACTATCGCTATCTACAAAAAATGTGCTGCCTATGCTCTGGAGCGTGGCATCATCATTGCCGATACCAAATTTGAATTTGGTCTTGACGAAAACGGCGAGGTTGTACTGGGTGACGAAATGATTACCCCGGACTGCTCCCGCTTCTGGCCGTTGGAAGGCTACAAGGTTGGCCAAGGCCAGCCCTCCTATGACAAGCAGTTTGTCCGCGATTGGCTGAGCGCTAACCCGGATGCAGGCTACGAGCTGCCGCAGGATGTTATCGACAAAACCATCGGCAAATACATCGAAGCATATGAACTGCTGACAGGTCAAAAGTTTGACTTTTAATTCTGAAAATGCTTTAAAACTGTAACTTTTGTTGCAGTAGCAACAGGCTCAGGAAAAATTTAACGCTCTTTACAAAAAAATTGTTTACAACCATGGACATTGGTTGTATAATTTCACCATAAACAACAACGGAGTTGGAGCAGCGCAAGCTGTCTATTTCCGTTGTTGTTTTTTTGTTTCTCATAGCACTGCAAATACTATATATTAGTGTAAGAGAATCCGTAAATATAATAGTGCTTAATCGCGTAACGTATCGCCACCGTAAAAACAGAGAAGGTGGTTCGTGGAAGCGGCCAATTGAGGGGACTTTTGGAAATGCTAAAAGCACAAAGCACTGACGGCTGAGGGGCCGGACAGCAGTTACGCGAAATAAAAACGCCCGCGGCGAGCGGGTTTTTTATTTTGTCCCGAAAAGTAAAATTCCGGCTGATAAAACATGTAAACTTCACTAGCAATTATCCTCATAAAAAGGTATAATTAATGTAATAAATGTACGAAAAAATTTCCTATTTAGGATAGTTGGAGGTTTCATAGTGGCAATAGACACGTCATTACCTAAGGATATAAGGATTTTACAGGCAGCGGAGGAGGGTTTTTCGCAGCATGGCTATGAAAAGGCTACGCTCGATGAAATAATAGCCTTGGCTGACGTAGGCAAGGGAACTGTCTATAAATACTTCGGCAATAAAGAGCACCTTTTCTACAAGCTGGTTGCCGATAAAAATGCCCCCTTTTTAGAAAAGCTGCACCAAGCTGTCAACAGCGTCGACAGCTTTGAAGACAAGCTCAAAAAGTATTTTGAGGTAATGGTGCATTTTTATGTTGCCAACAGTACTCTGTGGCAGATTATCTGCTTTGAAATGCTCGGCGGCAACAACGGCTGCAGGGTTGAGCCTGACGGCGACGGCTTTAAGGTTGTTCCCCGCTATAATTCTGTAAAATTGAGTGAGGAAACGATTGAACGCATCCTGCGCTATCACAAAATCCTGCATGAGGAATATGATATTCTAGCTCATCTGATTACTAAGGCCATGCAGGACAACCTGCTGAAGGAGGATACCGTGCCGGAGATTACCACCAAATTTGTTTTCTTCGGTGTAGCCATGAGCATTTTTAACCAAAGCGACGATATTGCCGCCGATATAACGGACGAGGAAGCAGCAAGAATAATTACCGACCACTTTTTACGCGGCAATGCACGTTGACGCGCATAGTAAAAGCAGCTGCCGCATTGCGGCAGCTGCTTTTGCGTTTGTCATAAGACTTTACTTGTTATTCTTCTACATAAGCGGCAGTAATGATACCGGTGTAGCAGGTGTGCCAATCCTTGTTGGCATACCATTTCTCGCCTAGCTCCTTGTCGAACTTATCCTCCGCCATGGTGTAATGCTCCACGATTTTGCATTCCAAGTGCAGGCCGCAGCCCTTGATAACAGGAACGCTGACGGTCTCGCCTGCTTCCGTAGTTAAGCCTGCAGCTGCAAACTTGTCCAGATCACGGCCGGACTTGCTGCCGCACAGACCAAGAGCCTTGGCAAAGCCCTCTTTTACCGGGAAGCTGACGGTAAATTCCGGATTAGCGTCAATCAGCTCCTTGGTATAACGGCTTTGGCGCACCATAACAGTGAAGGTCGGCAGGCCCCACTTAAAGCCCAGGCTGCCCCAGCCAATGGTCATGGTGTTCTGCTTGCCTTCGGCAGCAGTAGTAAGAAAGGCACCCTTGGACAGAGTTTTTAAAATTGCTTCGCCCTGCTCAAAGGCGTTGATTTTTTTCATAGTCATAACCAAACCTCCTCATTTGCTTTACAATAATATTATACAGCGTTTGCGCAAGCTACTTCCACCTCAAATAAAACAACAAAAACGGATCTAAAATATACAGACACTGCGCTTTATATTCCAGCGCATCCAGGTCAGGCATTGTCGCTTCAACAATTTTAATAATTTTGTTGATGGTTGCAGAAATAATCGTACTGGAAAGCAGCTCTTTGCTAAGCAACAAGCACTTGATTCTCTCCTTCAAGGTAACCATACTCAGCTCGGTAACAGGCGGATCCGCCTTAAACGCCAATAGCAGTAAATGATAAATATCCACACTGCCCTGTGTAAGCGCATAAAGCTTACGTCTGCCAATTCCCTGTACAGGTCCCTGCACAATTGCTTTAACCAGGCGCTCATAATGTGCGTAATTTCGCGCTGTCTGCTTAAAGGCAAAATGCACCAGCTCCAGGCTGATAGGCTGCTTTTTCTGCATTACTGCAAAAGCCAGCTGAAAGCAATTCTCCTGCATCAGCTGTGGCGAAGTAATGCTTTCCTGCGCCAAAAGATTTTCTTCGGCCTCGCCTATCGGCATGTCCAACAGCTTAAAGCCCTTGACAGCAATAGCCTTTAGCTCGGCTGCAGTCCACGGCAAAATTTCAATCGAGGTAGTTCTGCCAATTAAATCAGGATTGCAGATAATTGCTTCATCACTTCGATGCGGTAAGGAAATGATTACCGCCTTCAAACCGTTAAACAGCTCTGTTTTCAAGGTACGTGCAATATACATCTGCATCTCTCGAGCTACATAATGAAAATCGTCGATTACCAACACCTTATCATTATCAATCAGATACTGGATTATCTGGCGCTCTGTTCTGTTGTTGGTCATTGCCAGCTGCTGATTAAAGGCAGCACCATTAGTTTTATTGATGCTTACTCCCATATTAGCTACACCAAAATTAACAGCAGATTGCGCCTGCCCTGTTTTAGTAGCAGTATCCTGCCCGCTGGTTGTCATTACAACTGCGTCTGACAGCGGCAGCTGTTCTGCAATATGGTTCCAAAAATCTGCTTTAGTTCTTATTTGGTTACCGCTGAGTGCAATGTAGCTTTCAGCAGCTATGGCCTTATGACAAAGCACTGTTTTGCCGGATTTAGATGCACCGGAAACAAAAATCAGGTTTCCCTTCATCGCCAGCGCACGTCTTAATCTGTCATCAACAGTTTCTTCATCATCAAGCTTACGGGAAATATATGTATTTTGAGGAAAAGAACGCGGACTAAAAACATCTTCAATTTGATAATTCACGTTGCTCACCATCCTTGTAACAAACTGTTATCTAAATTATAACATATCACCAATGAAGTTGTTGAAATTTCTGCATCAGTAAGCAAGGCAGCATCTAAAAAGGCTCCCCTCCTGAACGTTTCCGTTCAGACGGGGAGCCTTAAAAATACTATGCTCGCATCGCTTTGACGAGAGAAACAAATTCCTCCTCATTCTGTGCAAAATGATAGGGTGCATACTCGCCAAAAGCTGTAGGTCTGCTAATTGTCACTAACTGAATGCCTTTGGCAGCAACAAGCTCATTTAAAAATCTTTTTAATTCTACTAAATGCTTTCCATGCATAGTTTTCAACGCATAACAACCATGTTTTGCTGTATCCTTAGCAACCAGATAACACATCACGCAAAACCTCCTCAAATTCAATATCTGTCTTTATCAATCCATTCTCATATTTTTTTCTCATTATACAACCAACAGTATTCGGAAAATCCTTTTTATAAAGATAATCATGCAGCCAGTTGTTAATCTGTCTGTCATATAACGTATTAAACTGAATCTCTATTGGATAAAAGCTATTATCAATCTGAAAGTAAACATGTACTCCTCTATAACCATCATCATCCATTTTTCCATGAGACATATCGGCTATATGAAATAACTCTTTGTCAAAATCTAAAATGTCCTTATATGTATCGCAGAAGGCCCTAAAACCCAGAACATCATTAAATACCTGCTTGACCGGTTTATTAGGATAATAACGATTATATTTTCCTACGATTGATTCTAAACTTTTTATTCTATAGTCAAGCGCAACATCAGCCAGAAGGGTTTGCTCATCAAGCCAATTAGTCATGTCAGTCAGTTCTTTTATAAGCTCTGTCTTATCAAAATGACGCAATGTACGATTTAACGATAGTGGCAAATGACTTTTAAAAGATAATCTCTGCAGAATTTCAATAGATAAGCCATTTAATTCCAAAATATTGTTATTCATATCGCAACACTCCTTATAGCTATTATATAGAAAAGCATGTTAAAGCTCAAGAAAAACTTCTGTTACAATATTATATGCTATACTCATTTGCATTGCACTAATAAACAGCAAATCCGATAATATCAAAAAAGGCTCCCCTCATGAACGTTACCGTTCAGACGGGGAGCCTTAAAAATTAAGCCTAGCAACTTACTGTACGCAAAAAAAATTGTCCGTATATTCTATGGCTAGCTTTATATCACGATAAAGAAATGCTATACTTTAGTCAGGAATATCCAAGGAGGTCTTAACCATGCTCAAAAAATTTTTAGTCGTAGCTCTTTTTGCCTGTATTGCTCTAAACGGCATCGCTCAAGCAGAAGAATCTGCTACCGAGAAAGAAAAGATACAAATTTTAGACCTATACCACATTAACCCTGATAAGACGAATATCAGTATGCAGCATTATAAAAACGAAGAATATGGCTTTAGTTTTGCAGTGCCTGAAAAAGATTACAAAGAATATCAAAGTAAAAACAAAAATATCCTATACTCTTTTCGCGGTGATGGAAGAGTTTTTCTCGTTGATTGTCGCCCGTTTATCCTTAAAGCTAAAGATTTAAAAAAGCTGAACACCAAGTTTTTTTACGAAAAGCTAGCTGACCTGGAAGCGAAAGGCTATAAGATTCTGCTCAAAGAACAGCTCTCTATTGCCAAGTACCCGGCAATGCGTTTTTCATACTACTTACCTGAGAAAGAACTAGCTATTTTTGATGATTACATAATCATTACACCAAATGGTATTTATAAATTTAGCTACGTGGGAAATAGATTTATCTATCCTATTGACGAAAAATTATTTCTCCCTAAAATAATCCAATCCGTTAAAATTGCTCCTCTAAGCGATGATATTTACAGACGTCCTTTTACCACAAAAACTCTAAAAGATTATCCTGCATCCTTTACTACGCCAGCTAACTGTATACTAATGCCTATAAAAAATGATCCCCATCACACATTCGCCTATTCTAATGGTTATTTTTTCGTCAGCCCCATGATTGTAAACATTACTGATAAAGCAGAGTTAAGCTTTTATCCTAATTCTTTTGCTAACCTTAGCGATAACGATAAAGAAACACTTGCTGCTAAAGAAGCAGCACGCATACAAAAGAAAGTAGAAGCAAGGCAAAAAGAAAATCCTAAATACAAGCTTGACAATATCAAAGCTCAATTTATCACTATTGGCGGTGAAAATTGCTTGAATGTAAGCTTTGATTTGTCCAGTTCTACGGAAATGGATTATATCTTCGTTAGGGATGGCAAATTTATTTCCTTTGACTATCAATATCCGTTTGATGATGCCAAACGGCAGAAGGCTGCAGTAGTAAAATCTGCCAAGTCCATTAGGTTTAATCCGTAAGCTAAAGGCTCTCTTCCTGAACGGTTCCGTTCAGACGGGGAGCCTTAAAATATTAAGCCGGGTAGATTTTTATATGCAAAAAACTTGTCTGTATATCTTATAGGTAACTTTATCTCACTATAAAGAAATGCTATACTTATATCATCTAAAGCAAAGAAGGTGCCCTCATGCTCTACGGCGGTATAAAAATAGAAGAAACTCAAAGTATCATCGTTATACTTGGCGAAGACAACAAACTTTTCATTCCCCATGACATTATTGTTGCCAACAATACCACAGACATCCAAAATTTTGTAAATTCAATGCAAAGAGGTGGCATTACACCTGAAAAAATTTGCTTTGCTATAAACCCTGTCCATGTTGACAGCATCGAAACCTTTAACAGCTTCAGACAAATTTTCATGCAAGCAGCCTACGATTTACGCATAATAAACACTGCTGCTCAAGGCGATAGTTTTATAGTTGTTACCAAAAGCCGTAACGCTAATGAAGAAGCAACAGCCAATGCATTTATCCTTAAGCATAATTATAATGACAGTAAATATTTTTTACAGAGCGATTTTCGTCAAAGTTATTTCTACAATTGTAATTTAAGCGATTATTTCAACCTGATATTTACTACGGTATTCATGTTTATTGCCATTTATTTTTTATACTGTGGCATACTTTTGGCTGTTCTGCACTTTTTAATAAGTGCTGGATTAACAATCTGTTATATCCGTCATATGTATTTTGTTAAAATGTCTATAAAAAAGCATACGCCTATTTTTAGTATCGATAAAAACGGCTTGCAGCAAAATTATAAAATCAGATGGAGCTTTCTTGAGCCGCTAAAGATACCACGAACAATATCCTGGAAGCAAATTGAAAAAATTGAAACTTATAAACCAATTATTTGCATCAACCATGATAATAACGAAAGGATTAGTATATGCGTAGCCGGTCAGAGCGAAATCACCTTAAACTTTTTTGTCATTGGTATAGACCACGAACATAATTATCGTACACTTTTATTTTACTGGAAATTGTTTCGCAACAACGGCCAATAAATTAAAATTCAGCAATAAAAAGGCACCTCGCTCAAACGTAAAATTTACGTCAAAGCGAGGTGCTGATTTTTATGCTTTTAATCCACGCAGATATTGGTAGGATATGTATGCCTTATTGCATTTTCTCCTTAAGCATTTTGGTAACCATGCCCGGGTTAGCCTTACCGCGAGATTTTTTCATAATCTGGCCAACGAGGAAGCCGATAGCCTTATCCTTACCGGCCTTGTAGTCAGCAACGGATTGCGGGTTCTCAGCGATGGTTTCTTCAACCAGCTTAAGGATAGCGCCTTCATCACTAACCTGCTCCAGACCGAGCTTCTTAACGAGAGCCTTCGGAGCCTCATCCTCTTTGAGCATTTCGGCAAATACCTTTTTAGCCAGCTTGCTGGACAGCACGCCGTCCTTAATCAGGTTAACCAGCTCTGCCAGATGTGCAGGGGTTACCTTGAAGTCAGCAATGGTAATGCCTTCGTTGTTCATGTAAGCAGATACATCGCCCAGCAGCCAGTTGGAAACTGCTTTGCTGTCCTTAGCGGTCTTAACTGCTTCATCAAAGTATTCAGCCATAGCCTTGGTGGAAACGATCTGGGAAGCATCATATTCTGGCAGACCATGCTCGCTCATCAGGCGTGCCTGACGTTGAGCCGGCAGCTCCGGCAGAGTTTCGCGAATGCGCTCAATCCAGGCATCGTCCAGCTGTACCGGAACGAGGTCAGGCTCAGGGAAGTAACGGTAGTCATGTGCTTCTTCCTTGGAACGCATGGACAGGGTTACGCCGTTAGCTTCATCCCAGGTACGGGTTTCCTGAACAACGTGGCCGCCATCTTCGAGAACCTCTTTTTGACGCTCAACTTCATAGTTGATAGCGCGCTCCAGAGCACGGAAGGAGTTCAGGTTTTTGATTTCGGCACGGGTACCGAATTCCTTAGCGCCTTCGGGCATGATGGAGATGTTAGCGTCGCAGCGCAGGCTGCCTTCCTGCATTTTGCAGTCGCAAACATCGGTATATTCCAGAATTGCTTTCAGGTTTTCCATGTAAGCACGAGCTTCGGCAGCACTGCGCATATCCGGCTCGGATACAATCTCAATCAGCGGTACGCCTGCACGATTGTAGTCAACTGCGGAGGAGTCGGAGGTGCTGATGGTTGCGCCGCTGTGGTTCAGCTTGCCTGCATCCTCTTCCATGTGGATACGGGTAACGCCAATGCGTTTATGCTCGCCGTCAACAACGATGTCAATATGGCCGCCCAGGCAGATAGGCTTATCAAATTGGGAAATCTGATAGTTCTTGGACAAGTCAGGATAGAAGTAGTTTTTACGGTCAAATTTGTTGTATTTCTGGATATCGCAGTTCAGCGCCAGGCCAGCCTTGATAGCGAAATCAACAACCTGCTTGTTCAGTACAGGCAGTGCACCGGGCATACCCAGGCAAACCGGGCATACATGGGTGTTAGGCAGGCTGCCGAAGGCAGTGGAGCAGCTGCAGAATGCTTTAGTTTTGGTTTTCAGCTCGGCATGAACTTCCAGGCCGATAACGGTAATATATTTAGTCATTATTTGTTACCTCCCAGCGGTGCGAATACTTTATGATATTCGGTTGCCTGTTCAAAGGTATAAGCAGCACGCAGAATGGTTGCTTCGTCCAGAACCTTGCCGATCAGCTGCATACCGATAGGCATGCCGTCATCAGCAAAGCCGCAAGGAATGGAAATACCCGGCAGACCAGCCATATTTACCGGAATAGTGGTTACGTCCAGCATGTACATGGTCAGCGGATCCATCTGGTCGTTGATGCCGTAAGCAGGAACCGGAGAGGTCGGGGTCAGCAGCACGTCGCATTTTTCAAACGCAGCTTCAAAGTCGCGGCGGATGAGGGTACGAACCTGCATAGCCTTGTTGTAGTATGCATCATAGTAACCGCTGCTCAGTACGTAGGTGCCCAGCATAATACGGCGGCGTACTTCCTGACCGAAGCCTTCGGTGCGGCTCATGGTGGTCATTTCCGGAGCGGAGGTTGCATCAACATTACGGTAACCGTAGCGAACGCCGTCGAAGCGTGCCAGGTTAGCGGAGGCTTCAGCCGGAGCGATGATGTAATAGGTGATTACAGCATATTCGGTATGCGGCAGAGAAACCTCAACGATTTCAGCGCCCAGCTCTTTGTATTTTTCAACAGCCTTCATGATTTCAGCCTTAACCTTAGCATCAACGCCTTCACCGAAGTACTCCTTCGGCAGACCGATGCGCAGGCCTTTAACGTCATTTACCAGTGCTTTGGTGAAGTCCGGAACCTCTACGTCGAGAGAGGTGGAGTCCATCTCATCCTTGCCGCAGATAGTGTTGAGTACCAAGGCAGCGTCGGTTACGTCTTTAGTGATAGGTCCGATCTGATCCAGAGAGGATGCGAATGCTACGCAGCCATAACGGGATACACGGCCATAGGTCGGTTTAATACCAACGCAGCCGTTGAAGGATGCCGGCTGACGGATGGAGCCGCCGGTATCGGAGCCCAGAGTCCAGATAGCTTCGCCTGCAGCGATAGCAGCAGCACTGCCGCCGGAGGAGCCGCCGGGAACACGGTCCAGGTTCCAGGGGTTGTGGGTTACGCCAAAATGAGAGGTCTTGGTGGTGGAGCCCATAGCAAATTCATCCAGGTTGGTTTTGCCCAGGAAAATGGTTTCATCAGCGCGCAGGTTTTTGATAACATGTGCGTCATATACAGGAATGAAGTTCTCCAGCATTTTGGAGGAACAGGTAGTGCGCAGGCCTTTGGTAGAAATATTATCTTTGATTGCGCCAGGGATACCTGCCAGCGGAGCGATTTTCTCGCCTGCGGCAATCTTGGCATCAACCTTGGCAGCCTGTGCCAGAGCGTTTTCTTTATCCAGGGTTACATAAGAGTTAACCTGGTCTTCAACTGCGTCGACACGCGCAATAACGGCGTTAGTTAATTCGACGGAGCTTACTTCTTTGTTAACGAGCTTTTCATGCAGCTCGTGCGCAGTAAGTTTATACAAATCCACAGCGTTTGCCTCCTTCTTATTCGATTACGCGCGGTACCTTAAAGCCGTCATTGTGAACAGCAGGAGCGTTCTTCAATGCTTCCTCGTGGGATACGCCTTCTTTGACAACGTCCTCACGCAGTACATTGCTTACCGGCAATACGTACGGGGTAGGTTCGATACCAGCGGTATCAATTTTTTCAAGAATGTCGGCATAGTTAAGAATCTGGTTGAACTGCTCAGTGAACACTTCCATTTCGGAAGCAGGAACAGTCAAACGGGAAAGCTGTGCGATATGCTTTACGTCTTCAGCAGAAACTTTCATTTTTTCACCATCCTATAAAAACTCGTTTTATTTTTACAAATAACCTGTTTTATTATAACACATTTACTGAGCAAAGTACACTGAGTAAGGTGGTTCGGCAGTGGTTGCGGGGATATTTTTAGGAAAAAGCGGCTTTTAAAATATTAGACAGCAAAACAATAAAGCCTCTCCTTGGGGAGAGGGGTTACAGCAAAATAAGACATATACATAACCCCAACCCCTCTCAGTCGCCCTACAGGTGACAGCTCTCCCCAAGGATAGCCTTTCTCTTCGTATAGCATCCATACACATAAACACCAAAAGAACCGCCTCACGGCGGTTCTCTAAACTCCAAGCATCTGGTGCTATTTCCCTTCTCGCTTGCTCACCTTAACATACAGCCTTTTTAAAATATCCATTGCCTCATCCTGCTGCATACTGCTTAGCTGCGGCGTTACTTTTCTTCTGTTCTTATTTTTATAGCTGCCAAGAGTAATATAAAACCCTTTTGTCGTCGCATCGTGCGCAAACAGCATATCCGTCTGCTTCTGCTTTTGCTCCTGCTCCGTAAGCGGCAGCTTTTGGATAAAAGCATCCAGCTCTGCCAAATCCTCACTTGTCACCTCTGCCGACGACAGCAGGCAATTTTCGCCCTTTTTATCGACAAAAAAGCAGCTGAATGTACCATGCCCTTCCTTAAAAGGATCATAATTAACCTCAAAGCGATAGCACAGGGTGCGGAACTGATGGTTCTGATTCATATAAAAGGCTGACCATTCTACGTGTGTCATCTTATCTTCTCCTTTTACCGGCGCACAACCTATATTAGCTGTCAGCAGTACAATCACCGCCAGCAGCATTTTGGTGATTTTCCATAATTTACTGTGCATACCGCTCACCGCCTTTGTTAAGCCTTAATTGCGAAGCGGAGCTCTGTCCTTAGCCTTCAGGTAAAGCTGCAGAAACTGCTTTTGCATTTCCTCTCTTTGCTCCCCGCTCAAAGGCGCCGTCAGCTTTTTGACGCTTTTATCCTTATAGTTGCTGATACGCACATCAAAAATTTCATTAGTTTCATCGCAGACAAGCAAATCCTCATCTACCGGCGCGGGTTCCTTGGGCGGTGCCAGCGGCAGTCCTTGGATAAGCGCATCAAGAGGCGCCAGCTCCTCGCGCGTCACAGGCACGCTCTCCAGCTCACAGCGCCAGGTGTCGTCATTAAGATTTACCGGAGCCTTAAAGCTGCAGTCATAGAGCATCTGCCCGCTTTTAGCGTCCAAACGCAGCGCATAATTATAGCTATAATCATAATTCGAGCCGTTTCTGTATAATTGCATACCCGTCCATTCTATACGTCCCATGCTATCGCCTCCCCGTACCTGGGCATAAATCAGCTTTGCTGTCAGCAACAGGAGCGCTGCCAATAACAGCAGGTGAATAATTCTCAGTTTATTGCTTTTTTGTTTGCGCATGCTGCTCACCGCCTTTTGCTATCTTTCTGGGTATAGCATAACGTATTTGCGCTGCGTTGTCCCCACCCAAAAAGGTGATTTTGAGTAGGAAGGGAAGCTAACTTCAAATTTTTCACAAAATCAACAAATTTTTCACTTCACCCTACCCGAATTTGCCCTTTCGGGTGTGGCTTTTTTCTGCTTTCTAATATATAATGCAGGTGTAGAGAAGAATCGGCAGATAAATCTTTAAAATATTCTTGAACTTTTATTTGTCCAAGCCGATTGCAAGAAAGGTGGTCTTATTTATGCAACGCAAAAAATTAATCTCCAAAACCCTGACAACAGCTGTAATGCTTGCGCTGTACATCGGGGGGGCACAACCATCCATTGTTTCTGCACAGGAGTACACTGACCAAATCACCGGTGCGGGTGACGCTTATGCCGAACATGGTATCCGTACTACTGTCGGCACAGAATCTACCTACACCTTTGCCGAAGGCGACGTCGTAAAATGGACTAGCTCCGGCCCTGCTGTCGAGGTTTGGGGCGCAGGAACACATTTAAAATTTACTACGCCGCTGAATCTGCAGCTTGATGTTCAAGATAGCGCTACCAGCGGTATTTACGTAGCAACCTCTGACTATGATACTCCCGGTAAACTCACTGCCCAAGATGTTACTATCACCGGCCAGTCTACAGGCTCTAATTATGATATAAACAGAATCTATATTTCCGGTATTGAAGCCTATGCTGCTGATATCCAGATAAAAAATCTCCATATAGATGTTACAGCTGACGGCAAACCTGAAAGTATTGCTGACGGTATTTTCATGGGCCGCGATCTTCAAGATACGGACAGCGAGCATCTGTTGACCGTAACCGGCGATACAAACATCAAGGCTGTTTCTAAAAACAGCAACGGCAATCGTGCTTGGGCAGCAGGCATTGAAGCCCAAGACCAGGCAAAGATGACCTTTGCCACGCTGAAGATAGCTACTGAAGCTACATCTGAAACTTTAGCCCAGACTAACGGCATCTTTGCAGCAGGCAACAGCGAAATTAATGCAGGAGAAACACATATTAACGTAAAAGGCAACGCTGTAACTGAAGGCTACAGCTACGGCCTCAACGCCATTTACAGCTCCCAAATTACGCTCGGCGATGGCAGTTCCATTTACGCTGAAAGCAACGGCGACGGCGAGATTTCAGCCATAGGTGTACGCGCAGGCTTCTATTCCGAAGTCAACCTGGGCATTACGGATATCAGAGCAGAGAACAATAGTGACGGCGGTACTGTTGATGTGTTATTTGTCGAAGATGGTGCCGTTCTTAACATGGCCGGCGGCAGCATAACCGGCGCCAACAATGCTAACAATAGAACATTCAACGCTATCAATGCTTACGGCGAGGATCCGGATCCGACTTGGCATACCGACACTATTGTCAACATCAACCAAGGCACTGCTAACGATGTTGTAATCGTTGGTGACGTACGTGCAGCCAACACCGCAATCGTTAACCTCAACCTGAACACTGACGCTTCCAGCATTACCGGCAATCTCGACCAAAGCGGTCCTTATGTAGACAAGGATGATTCTGCCGGTACTATTAACCTCACCCTCGCCAACAAAGCTACCTGGCATGCTATGGGTGAATACGGTATTGGTTATAGCTATCTGGAAAACCTCACCCTGAATGACGGCAGCATCACCATGACCAATGAAGAGGTGCAGAACATTGACATTAATCACCTGCAGGGCACCGACGGCGAGCTGACGCTGGAGGCTGATGCAAACCTCAATACAGGCTTCTTCCGCGTAAACAACGCTGACACCGACGCTACCGCAGTCCATACCTCTTATGCAGGCATCAATGCTGATAATGTTAAGGACGCAGCAGGCTTAGAAGGTCTCGTTAAAAACAGCTTGAAGATTCACGATGACAGTGCGGCAAAATTTGACGTTCAGGTAAACGAAGGTCTGCTCATCGGTCAGATGCAGGCAGATACCATCAACCATCTTGATGGCAATACAATCGCCAATGTAAAAATTGCGCAAAGCACTACTGTGGATGCTATCAGCCATATGCAAAGCGCAGCAGCACTGTCCTGGAGACAGGAGGATGCTACCTTGAGCAAACGCTTGGGCGATTTGCGTCAGGGCGATGGTGACCAGGGCTTCTGGGTACGCTTGAATCGCGGCGAATTTAAATATGACAATGCCAAAAACCAGAATAATTTCTTCCAGATGGGTTATGATAAGGCTGGCGGCGATTGGCATTACGGCGCTGCTATCAGCCGCAACAGCGGGAAAACCACCTATGGCGATGCAACAGCGAAAAACCGTAGCTTGGCACTTACTCTGTACGGCACCTGGCTGGGCGATAAGGGACATTATGCAGACATCGTACTCAAGGAAGGCCGTCTGAGCAATGATTACGATATCCATGCACCTATTGGCTTCACCCATGGTCAATACAAAACCTGGAGCAGCAGCATCAGCGCGGAATACGGCAGAGAAATCGCTATGGGTGACAAGGCCTACTTCACCCCGCAGGCACAGCTTTCCTGGTTGCGTATTGCCGGTAAGGATTACACTACCGCCAACGGCATTGCTATCAGTCAGGACAGCCAGAGCAGCACCATCGGCCGCTTAGGCTTCGAACTTGGCAGCAAGCTGGGCGACAACGGTAATATGTACGCCAAAGCTTCTGTGCTGCATGACTTCGGCGGCAGTGCTGACACCCGCCTGAGCTACAACGGTGTATCCACTTCCTACAGCAACGATTTGGGCGACACCTGGTATGAGGCAGGCATTGGCTTCAACCTCAAGACCAAGGATAACAGCTATCTGTATGCAGATGTTTCTAAAGCCTTCGGTGGCGACTACAAGACACCGTGGCAGTGGAACGTAGGCATGCGCTGGACCTTCTGATAGGTTATAATTCTTCAACATATAATCACATCCTATGCTGTAAGTAAACAGCAAAAAAATTGTGCGGTCGTAAAAAGCCGCACAATTTTTGTGTTTATCTCTAAAATTCAGCTGAATTTTGCTATTGCTACGATATTTTATCATCTTTTAAAATAAAACCAACCCTATCCTACCCAAAATTCCCCTTTCGGGTGGGGCGCTGACACTCTTTTTACGCTATAATGAAGGCAATATAAGGAAGGGAGATGTTCCTATGTTTAAAGAAAACGACGAATGTTGTGCTATACAATGCGAAAAATGTGGCGGCACCATGTATTCCGACGCTGCCAGCACCAGCTTCATCTGCTCCTTCTGCGGCAACAAGGAGCCTTGGCCGAACAGCGAAAAAATCCTTGATACCGAAATAAAATACCGCCATAAGCCTGTAGAAGTTGTCAATGGTCTGGTGAAGCTGGGCCACGTATACTTTATGGAGCCCTTGCCGGAGATGCTCAAAAACAACACCCAAAGCATTGAAGATAAGCTGGGCGTTTTCAGCGCCCTCAGCACCAAGACTTACGAAGAAAGCCACACCATCAAGCTGCCCTGCCCGCTCTGCGGTGCCGATGTTACCGGTGAATCCACGCAGACTATTTTTACCTGCGAATACTGCGGTCACCGTCTGACGCAGGAGGAGCTGAAAGCCGGCGGTTATAACAAGGACCAGCTTATCGGCGCAGGTTCCCGCAGCTACCCCTCTATCGCCCTGCCCTTCAAGCTCACTAAGGAGCAAGCCTTCGGCAGAGCGCAGCTGCTGATGCGCCGCGAGCCCATGTCCTTTAAGGGTGCGGAAAAAACTATTAAAGAAAAATTTACGGCTTTTTATACGCCCTACACGCTGGCAGACCTGCGCGTCAAGGCACAAATCTCCAGTAATAAGGGCGACTGCGAAATTTATCAGGAGGTTTTGAACTGGGTGTATCCGCAAACCTATGTCTTTGACGAAAACGCAATCGGCATGGTTGCTCCCTGGAACTTCGATGAATTCGCCCCATTTGACCCCGTATTTCTTGAGGGTGACGTGCATATCACCACCCGCAGCAATCTTTTCCCGGTAGAAAAATATCTTGACCGCATGATCAACGAGCAGCTTTGCAACAAGCTCTGCGAGAATTATGGCTTAAAGAATGTTACGATTGAAAAATGGTCGCGCAATATCCGCAAGCATTCGGCTGATATCATGCTGCCGATTTATTATGTTGACTATACCGACAACAGCGCCGGTGAGCGCTTCGTTATCGTAGTCAACAGCCAGACCGGCGCTGCCAGTGCCCGCTTCGTCAACAGCAAGGACAAGGTACGCAGCCTGCAGCTGCCTGCCAGCAGCAAGCTGCCGCGCTTTGCCGAAACCACTATGCGCACGCCGCCGATGATTGTGCGCTACGTAAAGCCCAAATTCCTGCATGAGGTAATCCCACCGGAAAAGGGCTTCAAAAATAGTCTTTTCCAGATGCTCCAATTCTGGTAAAAAACGGGTTATTTTGTGTATAATTGTTGTAAAGCATAGAGTGTCTGGTCTCCTTTGTAGATTATGTTGTTTTGGTCGATAATATTTTACTACAATTCCAACACTTATTTATAGAACCTAAAAATCCCCTGACGCCAGCTTCATAGCAAGCATCAGGGGAAATTCCGGCAGCTCAGAAGAAACCGAGCTAACATCCGCTCTTAATAATTTATCGTATGAATTTCAAAATAAGCCTGCGGGTTTTTACAAATCGGGCAAACCTCCGGAGCCTTCGTCCCTACAACGATATGTCCGCACTTGCGACACTCCCAAATTCTTACCTCGCTCTTAGCAAATACCTGCTGTGCCTCTACGTTGTGCAGCAACGCACGATAACGCTCCTCATGACGCTTCTCAATAGCTGCTACGCCACGGAACTGCTCTGCCAGCTCATAGAAGCCTTCGGCATCTGCCTCTTGGGCCATACGCACATACATATCCGTCCATTCGTGGTTCTCTCCCTCAGCAGCGTGCAGCAGATTCGCCGCAGTATCGCCAAGCTCGCCCAAAGCCTTAAACCATAGCTGTGCATGCTCCTTTTCGTTCTCTGCTGTCTGCAAGAACAAAGCAGCAATCTGCTCAAAGCCTGCTTCCTGCGCTACTTTAGCAAAATAAGTATACTTATTACGAGCCATAGACTCGCCAGCAAAGGCCTCTAACAGATTCTTCTCCGACTTTGTGCCAGCATAAGGATTTTTCACCTCGCCAGCAGGAGTATCCTCAATTTTTACAAATTTATCTGCGCCCTGCTTACAAATAGGGCAAACAAAATCAGCAGGCAGCTCCTCGCCTTCATAGATATAACCACAAATTGAACATTTCCACTTCGACATTTTCTTTCTCGCTCCTTTTGTTAAATCTGCGCTGCGGTCCTGATAAGCAGTATGCAGCATTGCTTCAGCCATGTCGCTCAAGGGCGTATCATAAAACTCCTGGTAAAGCTGCTGAATTTCTTTATTTTCGTGAGACAGATGCAACTCCATCTCTGCGTCCCGCTCATAAAGACCCTCGATACGTGCCTTGCGTGCTGCGTCAGCATCATAAGCAAAATCCTTCGGCTGCCCGCCGCCGCCAATACAGCCGCCAGGACAGGTCATAACCTCTATAAAATGATATTTTTCAATGCCACCAGCTATGAGCTTTCGGACATTTTCCGTTCCGTGAACCACTGCTACATTGATAACCCTGCCTGCTATCTCCACGCTGGCCTCACGCAATCCATCATAACCACGCACTGGCTCGAGCTTGAGTATTTCCTTAGGTGGCTGCTCACCCGTAAGATAAGCATAAGCAGTCCTGAGAGCTGCCTCCATCACGCCGCCTGTATTGCCAAAAATAACCCCCGCACCAGAGGCCTCGCCCATAAATTTATCAAAATCGCTGTCCTCCAGGCTGGTAAAATCAATGCCTGCTTCCTTCGCCCACAGTGCCAGCTCCCTCGTCGTGATGACATTATCCATATCCCGCAATTCAGCTATACCCAACTTCTGCCCGGCAGCGTTCATTTCCTCACGGCGAATCTCAAATTTTTTCGCCGTGCAGGGAGTTAAGGCGACATTAACAATCTTCCTCGGATCAATGCCCATTTTCTGTGCGAAATAGGTTTTAATCGTCGGTCCCTGCATCCCTATCGGACTTTTAGCTGTAGAAACATGCGGCAGGAGCTCAGGGTAATAGGTTTCTGCAAACTTCACCCACGCCGGACAGCAGCTTGTAAACTGCGGCAGCGGCTTGTCCGTTTCACCTTTAATACGGGCAAGAAGCTCGCTTGCTTCCTCAACAATTGTTAAATCAGCCGCAAAGTTCGTATCCAGCACATAATCAACGCCCAGAGCACGCAAAAGCGCAACCATCTTCCCCTGCACGAACGCCCCCTTAGGCAGGCCGAATTCCTCGCCCAAAGCCACGCGTACAGAAGGTGACGTACTGACAATGACGATTTTGTCCTTATCCTGCACGGCAGCCTTAACCTCTGGATATTCATATACCTCGGTGATGCTGCCAACAGGGCAGACATTAGCACACTGACCGCAGTGAATACAGATAGCTCTGTCTCCGGTCTGCTCCAGCGCATAGGTTCCCAACACACCAACAGGACTTGTGCAGACATTACTGCACTGACCGCATTTGATGCACAATGACTCATTACGGACAATACTGGGATTATCCGCTTCAATAGGCACCCTCACGGAAGTTGATAAATGCTTGCTCACAATATCATCTCCTCCAATATGAAATTTTAACAGCGCTCCCTTGACCTTTTATAAAGCACTATTATATCGTTTACATTATAACTCATTCCCAGCGTCTGTCAACAACTTATATTAATAAAAAATAATTTTACTTTAAAGGAGACTTTTCTCTAAAGCTCGCTTCATCAGCGCCTAGAAAACCTGCGGCATGACCAGCGCTGGCAGCATATTCAGCAACTTGCATTCACGCAACTGCCAAACACCTAAGCCTGAGCTCATGAGAAAAATGCATACTTGTCCATTCTATACGTCCCACGCTATCGCCTCCCCGTAACTAGGCATAAATCAGCTTTGCTGTCAGCAGCAAAAGCGCTGCCTGCCAACAGCAAGCTGCCGCGCTTTGCCGAAACCACTATGCGCACGCCGCCTATGATTGTGCGTTACGTAAAGCCCAAATTCCTGCATGAGGTAATTCCGCCGGAGAAGGGCTTCAAAAAGAGCCTTTTCCAGATGCTCAAATTCTGGTAAAAATCCGGCTATAGCCGGAGCATAATAAGCCACCTCCTTGTACAAAAAAGCCAAAAGGTGGCAGCCGATAAATGGCTGCCACCACAGACTGTCCCAAAAGTGGTGTGGTACGATTAGTACTACACCACTTTTGTTCACATTATATGACCTTCTGATACTTTGACTAAAATCCAAGCTCATCATATAGTATTTCTACACCTAAAAGCCAAAACATCATCTAGCCATTTATATCCATGTTCCAGAAGTATGGGCTCAGGCAAAATTATATATGGCTGTTGCAAATTCTGCTGTAGCCATTCAGCTACTGGCAAGCCTAGCTCCTTATCAAGTACAAGATTTAGCTGCGCTTGCCCCAAATTCTGCACTTCACTTAGCTGCGTATTATTAGTCAAAAGGCAGCAATTAACCTTAATCTGCGCCTTAGCCAACTGTTCCTGTAGCTTTTGTATGCTGTCCTTCCACGCAGACTGCACTGTACTAAAGCCAATAAGGTTTACAGACATAGAGCAGGTCGATTGCTTTTGCAAGCATTGTTGCTTTAATAAGGCAAGCACTGCCTTAACCCAGCCGTTGGTAAATTCGCCGCTAAGACCACCAGCATCTAAAGCAATAACAGGACAATTTGTAGATGCAGCTCTGCAGATACCCTTCAAATCATCACCAATAAGACTTAAAGAGCAGCTAGTAAGCACAGCAAGTAACGTCGGTTTTGCTTGTGAACTCAGTTCTTCTAATGCTGCAGTAACTTTATTGCAAACGCCATAAAGCAAATCAGGCTCCAGCACCTCTGAACAAAATAATCTTTGCTCATATTCTTTTTGTTCCTTAGCTAGCTCACGTTCTGCTAAAATAGCACACCAACGTGGAGAATTCATCAATACATGGCATCCGGACACGCTTAAAAACGCAGCGGCTGCGCCTGTCATCTGGCAATAGCTGGTGCACGGACGCCAACGCTTAATTCCATCTTCTTTCATCTTCGTATACCAATCTCTTTTCATTAATCACGGTATCTAAAAGCTTAAGATAAAAGCTTTCTACTCCTGTTCTGCCCAAACGACTATAGGATATACAGTACTGCGGCTTGTCGCATTCTTTAGCAATGGTACTTACTAAAAGAGATGCTGGCAAGCTACTTAAGTCATCTTCTGTTAAAAAGCTTACTGCTGGCAAGGATTCCAGCTCAGCTTTGTGAGCAGCAATCTCCGCTTTAGTCAGCTCTGCTCCAAAAACAATGTCCTGCAGCACCATACCCACATCATCCAAAAGCTGCAATACTCTAGCAATTTTAAAATACCTAGCAGGCATACTTACAGATAAAACATAAGAAACTCCCTGCAAATCTTTTCTTAGTCTACCTAAGAATGTCTCATGAGAGACTTTCTCTTTGCGTATAGCTTCTTCTGCCATGCCTCTGCGTCCCAAGGACTCTCCTAGCTCCTTTAACAAACTATAGGATTCTTCCATAGTAGTAGGAATTTTAAAAGGGAAAAATTGCTGTTCATTTCTTGCTGCAAATGATTTGGCATACGCTTCAACAGCGGCAAGGTTATGTGGTAAGGAATGAATTGCAGTGACGGCTTCAACCTGTGCCAGCTCCTGCAGCTGCTTAATATCCATAGCTCCAGGCGGGAAAAGAACTTTTTTTATTCCCACTAAAGCTAACAAACGCTTTACTTCTGCTATTTCAGCTCTAGTACTAGCAAAATAATTCATACCAAAGACGGCAACAGTATTCTTTTGTTTAGGAGCCTTATCTACCTGCACAAACCTTTGACACAAAGCTTTAGTTATATTCAACATTCCGTCAATTTCATTTTTACTCATAAAACCTGCGCCTTCGGCACGTAAAACAGGCACTCCTGTAGAACGTTCCACCTCACTACAGATTGCTGCAACATCGTCGCCAATGACGCTGGCAACACAGCCTGCAGCAACTATGATATAATCATAGTTGCTTAAACCGGCAACGTCCAACAAGCATTGACGCAACAAAGCTTCACCGCCAAAAATAGCTTCTTTATCGCTCAAACACGTTACGTACAAATTACTGCCATCAACCTTAGCTGCATCTAACTCCGGATGCTCACGTAAGCATCTGGCTCGCCCTTCTAAAAAGGCGTTATAAGCAATATGTGAACAAGAACGAGGAGCGTGGAACACTACCGCAACACGATGATTATAGGCTGCAGCCAGGTAAATGCCCATTAGATTGCAATGAATGACCTTCTTGCGCTCTGTGTTTCTAATCATGTAAGTACCTCTTAGAAAGAGTAGCGAAATTCAAGATTCCACAATCTTGCAGGCACAAGCATAGTATTACCATTTTGTATATCATCTCTATCCAATAAGTTCTGAACGCCAAAAGCGAAGGTACTGCAATTACTAGCCTTATATTGAATACCTGCATCAATAGAAAGCAGATCAGATTCTGCATCAGCACGATTAGTAAAATAGTTGAATATAATTGAACTGCTCAGCTCTTTATTATTATAGTTTAATCCACCCGTTAATTGTACACGGCTATTTACAGGAGCCCAAGGATCAGTGCTTTTATTTTGTTGTTCAGGATTAGACAGATTCACGCCTAACCTATAGCCTAAATTATCACTAATATGAGAGTTCCAGCTTGCTTCTACACCACTATTTCGGAAGCCAGCAGCATTGATATTTTTCCTTTTCCCATCAAGTCTAATAGAGGCAATTTTATCAGTATAATCCATAAAATATCCAGACACTTTAAATACGCCATCCTCAAACTGCTTTTTATAGCCCATTTCATAATTCCAACCTTTTTCAGGTCCTAAATCAAGATTAGGCATCTGAGAAGCAGTATAACCAAAAATCTCCAGCATTTTTGGCATTCTGAAGGAACGGTTTACATTAGCAAAAAATGACTCATCATTATTAAAAAGATGTACATACTCTACCTGCGGACAAAAAGCATCGTCTTTTTTATCAGCACCTTTAACATAATGTTGACGTGCGCCTACATACATAGTATTCTTTTCATCTGCATCATATTGTAACAGTCCAAAAATACCATATTGATTACGAGAGCTTTTAGGGAAATCTCGATATGTACCACTATTCAAAGGAGCATAGAAAGCATAGCTTTCATTTTCCCACGTTGCTCCACCAATAATATGCCCTTTTTCTAATTGCCATTTATGCTGCATATCCAAACCATAAGTGCGTCCATCATATACTGTCTTGCTTTTATAAGCGCCACTAGGTGCTTTTTTGTCGTTATGCCAATTACGATCACGCAAGCTAAAAGAAACTTTAGTATCTTTATTAGCATAATTCAACTGCGCAATATGATATTTTAAGTCGCCTAAAGTTTTTTCTTTCAAAGCACCGCTGTTCTCTAAAACAGTATCTACATCATTCTGTTTGTTGGAGTAAAAATACTGTAAATCAAATTGATCACTAAATTGATATTTAGCATTAATAATCTTTGTCTCATTTTCTTTAGAATGATAATACATAGCTTGATCAGTACCAGGATAATAAATTGTAGACGTAGGACCATTATCACCAATACGCCTATACTCACCAGATACAGCAAATTTGCCAACTTTCAACCCTAATTCACCATAGCGTTGACCACTGTTACCAGCAGAAATATTTGCGTGAGTAATTCCATCCACTTCACTACGCTTTTTAGTAATTACATTAATAACACCGCCAAAAGCTTCACTACCATACAAAACGGAGGCACCGCCGCGTACAATCTCCACTCTATCAATATTAGACATAGAAACCATATCTAGAGAATATCCATCTTGAACATTGGTAGGTTGTCCATCAATCAATAACAAAATACCCTTATCAAATCCACGCATGTTAATGAACTTGCTAGTAGGAGAAACTGTAATATAGATACTATCTATACCATTTAATGCAGACATTAAATCTTTAGCACCTGTAGCCTTTAACTCTTTTTCGGTCAATACAGTAACTACTGACGGAACTCGTAAATCAGATATCTGGTCTCGGGTTGCAGTAACTACCATCGTGTCTAACGAATATTGCGGTACTTCCGCAGCATAACCATTAGCACATACTAAAGATAACATTAGGGCTCCTATCATTCTTTTTTTCAACATGAAAACGTACCTCCAGTATAATTATTCATTATTTTGATATTGGATAGACATAGTTTCTCGTTTGCAAAATAGCTTTGCCAATATATTGGCTGGCGCAGCAATTGTATTTTACAGGTACTGGGATTACATTCTTATTCTTTACTGCCTGCAATGTTTGCAAACTTGGGTCACTCATAACTTCTTTAAGAAAAGCTGTTCCCGATGGATTACGACCACCATATGTCCAATCCACAAGGAAGATATATTCAGGATTTAATTTTAAAAGCATCTCTTTGGGAAGTGTACTGCGCTCCAACTTGCTTGCTTTAGCTGCTGTATTTACAAGTCCTGCACGTTTAAAAATAACATCTGAAATCGTATTTTTAGCGCCAATTACACCATAGTGAGCCAATAAAGCAACTGTTTTAGCTTCTTTAGGTTGCTCCAGATCAGCAACATTCTTTAAATCCTTATCCATCTGTTCTACAACCAGTTTCCCACGCTGCTTTTCACCAATAAGATCAGCAATATTTTTGATCAACGTTCTTATTTCTTCGATGCTGTTAGGAACTTTATATACATAAACATTGATTCCCATAGCTTCTATGCTAGCAATAAAATCTGGTGACAAGCCTTCATGAGCAAGAACTAAGTCAACATTATTTTTTAAGTAGAATTCCGTTACCTTAGGAGGATTTAGCGTATACTCCTTGGTTTGTTCAGTGATAAACGATATTTTTTCATCGTGCGCCCATTGACTATAAGCTAATACATTAGCTTTATCAGCTACTCCATAAAGAATTTCATCTCCAACGTAAAACGTAGATATTATTCGCTTCGGTTTATTTTTTAAGACAATTCTTTTACCTCGATAATCCTGAACTGTTTTATTGCTACTGCCATCTACATTATTTGCATCTAAACCGCACCCACTATTACAAAGCAATAGCATAAGACCTAGCACCAATACCACAAATTTAAATATGTTTTTCATTGTTTAACCTCAGTAAAAAGCGGGAAGCAACCTTTTCGGTATAGTTTCCACCATAATCTTATCAAGAACCAACATAAACAATACCGGGTTGCTTTCCTAAAACCTCGGCAACGCTCTTAACGCCTGCATCTTGGATTTGTTTTGAAGTAATAATGATTGTGCTCGCAGGTACGTCTACATCTCTTTTTTCAATTCTTTGTGCCGTTACTATCATTTGGTCAAGCGTAAATTCTTTCATCAGTTCTGCCGCAAAGGCGACCCCTCTGTACTGAACGCTTGCACCAGCAAGCAACAAACCTAAAGCAAGAGATTTACAAAGGTTCTTCTTGCGGAATTCTTTCATTATTTAATGCACCTCATATAAATATATTTTTTAACCTTTTCCTGCCTAGCTTGCCGTGTTTCACTTGCAAACAAAAATTAAAAGCATAAAAATATAATACCTCCTAACAACTTCACCATACACTCATACACTAACGCAATGCTAATACTCTAGCATTATTATGTTGTTTATGTTATGATGATGCAGTATACTCCATATAGTAACTATAATGTCAATAGGAGAGATTTTTAAATGATAGGCAAAAGCAATTTCTTTTACGCAAGTGACTTGGCGCAATTATATAACATATCAAAACAGACGCTGATTTTCTACGATAAAAAGGATTTGTTTAAACCTGATTATGTAGATTCGAACGGTTATCGCATGTACTCGCTGAAGCAGTTTTTCATCTTGGGAATTATTTTGGATTTGAAAACAATGGGTTTCCACCTTAACGATATAAAGAATTTTTTGGACCACCGCACTCCTGACGATACTCTTTCTCTGCTCAACAAACAATTACATAGATTGACAAAACAAATAGAACTGACTGCCAAATTATGCGATAACATAAAATCTAAAATAAATACCATAAATACTTGCAATGAATGTAAGCTGAACGAAATCACCCTGTCCTACAGAGAAGAGGAATATTTTTTGGTAAGCGAGGATATTCTGCTTTCGTTACCGCTAAAGGAGCGTTTTGTAGCTGCTGTCAACCTGCTGAATTCGGCTGTTGACCAAAACGGGCTTAAAGAATATAGTATCGGCGGTTTTATTTTTAATGACACAATTACCGATTTTTCTCCGGAATCCTACAAAGTGTTCTGCAAGACTAATAAAAAAAGGCACAATTACATAAAGCCTTACGGCCTGTATCTGCAAATCTGCGTTAATACCAATTTTGACGACGCGGTAAATACAGCAAAACCGTTTTTAACTAAATTTTGCCAAGCACTTAATTTAAAAACCAATAATGTTATTTATATCAAAATATTGAGAGATTACTGGTCAACCGATTCGCATAACAAATTCATATCCAAGATAGAAATACCAGTATTATAAGCAGATTATAGTAAGTATAATGTTCCCTTATCTAACTATGTAAAATTCACCAGTCCGCTTCGATGCTATACATAAGTCATAAAAAAGCAGAGAGCTGTGTTTCACGTGAAACACGGCTCTCTGCTTTTATCGTTACTGCAGGAAGCTTCCTGCCTTATCTTTTTTAGAACAGGGGCTTGCTGTTGCCACCCTTCGGCTTCTTCTGGTTCTTGATGCGCAGGCTGACGATAACCTCATCGCCCTCTACCGTCTGCTCCATGTTAACGGGAATACCAACGTCCTTAATAGCGTTGACAACCTGCTTAATACTGTTCAGGTAGATGCGGACGTCGTTGACAATTACCATGCGGCGGCGTTTTTCCTGCTGCTTGTCATCAAGCAGCTTGCTGATATATTCTTCAGTCTGGCGCACACTGTAGTTCTTGGCCACAATAACCTCCAGCACCTCCAGACGCTTGGTATCATCATCCAGCTTCAGCAGAGCGCGTGCATGACGCTCGCTCAGGCCGGCATCCACCAGCACCTTGCGTACGGCAGGCGACAGGCGCAGCAAACGCAGCTTGTTGGCGATGGTGGACTGCTTCTTGCCTACGCGCGCAGCCATAGCCTCCTGCGTCAGGTGGAACTGCTCCATCAGCTGTTCGTAGCCCTCTGCCTCCTCCAGAAAATGCAGGTCCTCACGCTGCAGGTTTTCAATCAGCGCAATCTCTGCAATCTGCTGCGTAGTATAATCGCTGATAATCACCGGTACCTCTGTCAGCTTCGCCATACGGGAAGCACGCAGGCGGCGCTCACCGGCAATCAGCAGATAACGACCGTCCTCTGTCGGGGATACTAAAAGAGGCTGCAGCACGCCATATTGGGCGATGGAAGCAGACAGCTCCTCTAAGGCTGCCTCGTCAAAGCTTTTGCGTGGCTGATACGGGTTAGGGAAAATCTGCCCGATAGGCACCTTCACAACCTTCACCTCATTGACGGCCTTACGCTCACCAATAATACCGCAATCTGTATCTAATACCGAAAATCCATCATCTACTAACATTTGCTTCCCCCTATCTAGCGCCTAAGGGCTGTTTTTCCGGCGTACCTGCCTTACGCGGGTACTGCGCCGGTGTTGTTTTGATTTTAGCTATCTTTATTATAGCACGTCCATCGTCAAGACCGGGTAATTTTACAGGCTCTGCACTAATAATTTTGCCGCCGAGAATTTTTACCGCAGCCTCACCCTCGGTAATTTCCTCAGCAAACTTGCTGCCCTTCAAGGCGATAAACTGGCCACCCTTTTTGGCCAGCGGCAGGCAATATTCGCTCAGCACGCTCAAACGTGCCACCGCGCGCGCCGTTACATAATCATATTTTTCGCGATGCTTTTTATCGCGACCGGCATCTTCCGCACGCAAATGCTCACAGCGGATGCCCTTCAGCCCCAGCTCCTCAATCACCTGCTGCAAAAAGCGCAGGCGCTTGCCTAGAGAATCTATCAGTGTCACCTTCAGCTCGGGGCAGTAAATTTTCAGCGGCACACCGGGAAAGCCGGCGCCCGTGCCCACGTCTGCCAGGGTTTTGCCGGCCATCTCCGCCTCGTAGGCCAGCAGGCTGTCTACCATATGCTTTACAGCAACCTCCTCAGGCTCGGTAATCGCGGTAAGGTTCATCACCTTATTGGTTTCCACCAGCAGCTCGTAATAACGGCTGAACTGCTCCAGCTGCAGCGGCGTAAAGCTCAAACCGGCCTCCGCACCCTTTTCGGCTAAAATTTCTGCAAAGGTCATTCTTCCTGCTCCTTTCGGCGCTTCAGCTCCAGCGCAATCATCAGCACACTGATGTCAGCAGGCGAAACACCGCTGATACGCGATGCCTGACCGATATTCGCCGGACGCACCTTGTCCAGCTTTTCAGCGGCCTCGCTGGAAAGCTCCTTAATCGCACGATAATCTATATCATCAGGCAGGCGCTTGTTTTCCAGCTTCATAAAGCGCTCAACCTCCTGACGCTGCTTGGTAATATATCCCTCATACTTGGCAAAAATCTCGGCCTGCTCCGCTACCTGCGGTGCCAGCTCCGGCAGGTCAAACGCCTGCTGCAGCTTGCTGTAGGTAACCTCCTTGCGGCGTAGCAAATCCAAAAGATTGCTGCCACTACGCAGCGGCGCCGTACCCATAGCCTCAAGCTTAGCATTATTTTCCGCACTGGGCGAAATATTCTGCTTGCCCAGCTCGCTCACCGTGCGCTCCAGCGCACTGCGCTTTTCGGTGAAAATGTCGTAGCGTTTATCATCAACCAGGCCAATCTCCCTGCCCTTTTCCGTCAGGCGCAAATCTGCATTATCCTGACGCAGCAGCAGGCGGTATTCCGCACGCGAGGTCATCATTCTGTACGGCTCGGACGTACCCTTGGTAACAAGGTCATCAATCAGCACGCCGATATACGCCTCATCACGGCGCAGCACCAGCGGCTCGCGTCCGTTAATCTTCATCATCGCATTGATACCTGCCATCAGACCTTGGGCAGCAGCCTCCTCGTAGCCGCTGGTGCCGTTGGACTGACCGGCGCTGAACAAGCCGCTGATGGCCTTATGCTCCAGAGAAGGACGCAGCTGCAGCGGATCAAGGCAATCATAATCTATGGCATAGCCTGCACGCATCATCTTGCAATGCTCCAGACCGGGAATAGTCTGCATAAACTGCAGCTGAATGTGCGCCGGCAGCGAAGAGCTCATGCCCTGTACATACATTTCATTGGTACTGCGTCCTTCCGGCTCGATAAACAGCTGATGACGCTCCTTATTGGCAAAGCGCACAATCTTAGATTCGATAGACGGACAGTAACGCGGGCCAACACCCTCAATCATACCGTTATACATACCTGATAAATGCAGATTATCGCGGATAATCTTATGTGTAGCCTCATTCGTATAGGTCAGATAGCAGGGAACCTGTTCACGCGTTTTGATATCGCTGATAAAAGAGAAGTTGCGCACCTCCTCATCGCCGTACTGCGGCTCCATCTTGCTGTAATCAAGACTGCGAGCATCAATACGCGCCGGCGTACCGGTCTTGAAGCGCATCAGTTCCACACCGTTCTCCAGCAGCGAAGCAGACAGCTTCTGCGCACTGCGCAGACCGTTCGGACCACATTCATAATTAACCTGACCGTAAACAATACGGCCGCGCAGATAAGTACCGGTGGCCAGAATAACGCACTTCGCCTCGAAAACCTCGCCCGTTTCGGCCTCCACGCCAACAACCGCGCCGTTTTCTACCAGCAGCTTATCAATCATCAGCTGCTTCAGCTCCAGATTCTCCTGGTCCTCGACAATCTTTTTCATCAACGTGTGATAAAAAGGCTTATCCTCCTGACCGCGCAGAGCATGCACGGCATAGCCCTTACCGGTATTCAAAAGACGCATCTGGATACACGCCAAATCCGCACTGATACCCATCTGCCCGCCCAAAGCATCAAGCTCACGCACCAGATGTCCTTTTGCCGGACCGCCGATAGACGGATTACATGGCATCAGCGCCACATTATCCAGCGACAACGTCGCCAGCAGCGTCTTGCCGCCCAGGCGGGCAGCAGCCAGCGCCGCCTCCACGCCTGCGTGGCCGGCACCAACCACAATTACATCAAATGTATCTGTAATATAACTCATCTTAATAGACCTCTTAAAAAAATATGTATTAGTGAACGCACAACAAAATTTTTCATTGCAGAGCGATACGTTAATTGCAACGCACAACCCCCTTCCGCCTCGCTACGCTCGGCACCTTCCCCAAGGGGCAGGCAAGAGGGTTCATAGAACACAATTAGCTGAAAGCCCGAACTAGCAATTAATATATCGTGTAAGGAATAGCAATTTTAGCAAATGAGTGTCTGGTACCATAGAAGTGTCGCAACTGTTTGAGCGCTAAGCCAACTACTTTAGCATAAATTCTTTGCATAGCGCGAGTTTTGCGGCACTTCGTCTTGGTTCCACACGAAATTTGCGTTGTGCCCTTTGGGCACGGGAAAATTGCTGCTGACTGGAACGATATTTAATTGCGGCGCACAACCCCTACTTACCGATACAGAACCGCTCAAAAATCTCATTGATAATCTCATCCTGCACCGTATCACCCGTAATCTCCCCTAACAGGTCAATCGCCGAGCGCACATCAATCACAATGCAGTCATAAGGCAAATAATCCTGCGCCGCAACCTCCGCATCCTGCAGACCTGCCAGTGCCTCACGCAGCAAACGCTCCTGACGCGCATTCTGAATATAAGCGCCATCCTCCAGCGTACCCTTGCTGCCGTACACATAACTCTTCAGCCAGGCAGTAAATGCCTCAATACCAACCAAAGTCTTGGCAGAAAGCGTCATCACCTTATCAGCGCCAAAGCGCTCACGCAGCTGCGCCAAATCAACCTGCTGCGGCAAATCGCTCTTATTCACAATCACCACACAGGGCTTGTCCGCCGCAGCCTCTAAAATCGCCTCATCCTCTTCAGTAAGTCCCTCGCTGCCGTCAATCACACAGATAACCAGCTCCGAATCCGCTAACAGCTGACGACTCTTCTCCACGCCGATTTTCTCCACAAAATCCTCGGTAGCACGAATACCCGCCGTATCCGCCAGCACCAACGGCACACCGTCAAGCAGCAGCTGCTCCTCAATAACGTCACGCGTCGTACCGGCATACTGCGAAACAATCGCGCGCTCCTCCCGCAGTAAAGCGTTCAAAAGACTGGACTTACCCACGTTCGGACGTCCCACAATAGCAGTACGCAAGCCCTCGCGCAAAATCTTGCCCGTATGCGCATGTGCCAGCAAATGCTCAATGCCGCTGCACACAGTAGTCAGGCTCTCCTGCACCCTGCCATAGGTAACATCCTCGATATCCTCCTCCGGATAATCAATCACAGCCTCCAGATTAACAACCACATCCACAAGCTGCTTACGCAAACTGCGCAGCTCACCTGCCAGCTGTCCCTGCTGCTGACGCGCAGCCAGCTTCAGGCTCGCCTCACTGCGCGAACGGATAATATCCATAACCGCCTCAGCCTGCGTCAGGTCAATCCTGCCATTCAAAAACGCGCGCTTCGTGAACTCGCCGGCCTCTGCCGGACGCGCACCGGCAGCAAACGTAAGCTGCAAAATCTTCTTAAGCGGCTGAACACCGCCGTGACACTGGATTTCAACCACATTCTCCGCCGTATAGGAACGGGGAGCACGCATATACACTGCCAGCACCTCATCCACAAGACTGCCGTCCGTATCATAAACATGGCCATAAGCAAGCGTATTCACCGGATATGCACCTAATGCCTTGCCGGAAGCCGCCTTAAACAAGGACTCACCCACCGCCAGCGCCTCAGGTCCGCTAATACGCACAATACCTACAGCACCCTCGCCAAGAGCCGTAGTAACAGCACTAATCGTATCCTCAGCCATATGACCCTCCTTCTTTTATCTGTACTGCATAAAAAAGCTCAGTACGGAAAAAAGGCTGCCGCAAATAAGCCTCTAATTAACTTAACGCGACAGCCTTGCTTTATATTTTATTTTTTCAGCTCGATAACCACATGACGATAAGGCTCATCGCCCTCGCTCAGGGTAGTAACACGACGGTCACCCTGCAGTGCCATATGGATAATCTTGCGCTCGTGCGGATTCATAGGCTCCAGGGCTACGCGCTCACCGGTACGTTTAACCTTATCTGCCAGACGTGCAGCCAGGCGGTTAAGAGTCTCGATACGGCGGTCACGGTAATCCTCAACATCAATGATTACACGCACACGCTCGTTGCTGTTCTTGTTAGCAACAAGATTAGTCAGGTATTGCAAGCTGTCTAAGGTTTGTCCATGCTTGCCGATTAAAATACCCATATCATCACCATGCAGGCGGAAGGTAACGCTGCCGTCATTTTTGTTGATGAATTTTTCCATAGCAACCTCAATATGCATAGCATTGAAGATTTTCTGCAAAAATTCCTTAGCAGCAGCAACTGCCCCATCACTTACATTGTATTTACGCGGTTCGCGGTTCTGACGTTCACGGCGCTCGCTCTTCAAAGCATTCAGCGCTGCAATAGCATCATCCACTGCATCGTCCTTAGCATCTGCAGCCTTCTTCTTGAAGTCCTCGGCAGCTACAGCAGCATCAGCCTTCACAGCATCTGCCTTTTTAGCCAGAGCACCGGCAGCTACGGTTGCAGCCACCTTTACTGCAGCTACAGCGTCGGCAGCAGCCTCGCTTACTGTTTTCTCAGCAGCGGGGGCAGCCTCTGCAGGTTTTTCTTCAACTGCAGGCTTAACGCTTACGCGTACACGGGCATCCTTACGGCCAAAGCCTAAAAAGCCCTTCTTTGCTTCCTCTAATACTTCAACAACAGCCTCATCAGCTGTAACATTCAGTTCTGCCAAAGCTGCTGCAACAGCTTCGTCCACACTCTTACCGGTCTTTTCAACAAAAGCCATCTTTACCAACTCCTATACGCTTACACGTTATTTAGCAGCAGCTCTGTTCATAATAGACTGCTGTGCAATCTGCATAATATTCATTACAACCCAATACAGAACCAGGCCTGCAGGGAAGGTCAAGCTGATATAACCGATGAACAACGGCATGAAATACATCATCATCTTGTTCTGTGCACCGCCGCCGCTTGCCGGCATAGTCTGCTTAGTCTGAATAAAGGTAGTCAATGCGGAAAGCACCGGCAGAACATAGGTCGGATCTGCCTTGGAAATATCAGCCAGCCATAAAAAGCTAGTAATGAGTTCCGGATGTGCTGCATAGTTGTAATCACGGATACCATAGAAAATACCAATCATGATCGGCATCTGGATGAGCAGAGGCAGGCAGCCTGCCAACGGATTAACGCCTTCGCTCTTATATAAATTAGCCAGCTCCATATTCAGGCGCTGTTTATCGTCCTTATATTTTTCCTGCAAAGCCTTCATTTTAGGCTGAATTTCCATCATTGCCTTAGTTGATTGAATCTGCTTTTGAGTCAGCGGATACATAATCAGCTTAATGATAATGGTCATTAAAACAATAGCCAGGCCAAGGTTCGGTATACCAATGCTCTCAGTAAAGTTATAGAGCACAGTTAATACCTGTTGCACAATATTAGCGAGAAAATCCAAGATATCACTCCTTAATAAACAAAGTGTTATAGCTTAATAGTATGCTTACGGCACCGGGTCATAGCCACCGGGATGAAATGGATGGCATTTAGCAATACGCTTAATAGCCAGCCAGGTACCCTTCACCGGTCCCTTCTTCTGAATCGCTTCAATAGCATACGCTGAACATGTAGGATAAAACCTGCAGGTCGGCGGTTTCAGCGGTGATATAAAAATCTGATAGAATCTTATACACAAAATCAGTAACCTGCTCATAGCCTTCTATCCTTATTACTGCAGCAGAGCTGCCCTTTTTGCCAGTCTTAAAAATACACGCTCAAAAGTCTTGTAGTCAGCCTTTGTCAGCTTCTTGCGAGCCACCCAAACTATATGATAGCCCTTTTTGAGTTCTGCCTTATGCATGCGGAATACCTCACGCATCATACGCTTAACACGGTTGCGCACCACAGCGCAGCCAAGCTTTTTGCCCACTGCCAGACCAATTTTTATATCCTCGCCCTGTTCCGGGAGAATATAAAAAACCGACATAGCGTCGACAACAGTGCGTCCTTTAACATAGACAAGCTGGAAACTTTTCTTCGATTTAATTCGATTAAATTTTTTTAAAGTAAACTTTTTCTTTTGCATCAAATGCACACCTGCCCGCATGGAAAAAATAGGCCACTTGCGCGGCCTATTTTATAATGTTATGCAGACAATTTCTTTCTGCCTCTAGCACGTCTTCTTTTGAGAACTTGACGACCGCCCAAAGTTTTCATTCTTTCTCTGAAACCATGAGTTCTTTTTCTTCTGAGATTGTTAGGTTGAAAAGTACGCTTCATTCAGTATTCCCTCCTTATCCACCGCAAAATTTTATCAATTTCTAATGTATGTGAATATTGATAGCTGTTATTTGTTCTACCAACGCGGCTGTAACGCGCTTTTTCAGCACCTGCAGCACCACGCAAGGTATTACTAACTTATTATATGGGAAAATAAAAACTTCGTCAAGTAAAAACCGCTATTTTTCTGCCAACTGCGAAATTTTTCTTGGGAAATTTGCGAAGTTATCCACAGTCTGCTAAAATATATATGGAAATTTAGCTTCTCTTGTAATTTAACCGGCGCTTACACGCCCTTCCGCGGGCAATGCAGGCTGTCGTTTTTATTTTTCTAATTTTAGCGAGAAAGGATGTATCTATATGAATTCCTATGATTTAGCGGAAATCTGGGTCAGATGTAAGGACAAATTAAAGGAATCCTTTAATGAAAAGGTTTTTAACGTCTGGATAAAACCTATTATGCCGTTAGAGGTGACAGATACCTACTACAAAGTAGCTGTCAAAAACGATTTCTTTAAAACTATGCTGGAGGAAAACTACGCTCAGGTTATCGAAGGCGTCCTTGCAGGCATTATGAGCAAAAACATCAAGCTCATCATCGAAACCATGGACAACGGCAGCAGCGACAATTCTCCGGCCGAAGAGCTGCCCGCTATACCTGCCAAGCGTGAACAGCAGCAGCTGTTTAACGAAAACACCTCTGTGCAGCAGCCCGATGAAAGCAACCTGAATCCTAAATACGTTTTTGAAACCTTCGTCATCGGCAACTCCAACCGCTTTGCCCACGCAGCAGCGCAGGCCGTAGCCAATGACCCGGCGCACGCCTACAATCCTCTCTTCCTTTATGGCGGCGTTGGTCTGGGCAAAACACATCTGATGCACGCTATCGGCAACCGCATCAAGCAGAATAATCCCAGCATGAAGGTACTGTACACCTCAAGTGAAAAATTCACCAACGAAATCATCAACTCTATTCAGAACAAAACCACGGAAGCCTTCCGTCAGAAATACCGCAATATCGACTGCCTGATTATCGACGATATCCAGTTTCTGAAGGGCAAGGAGCAGACACAGGTAGAATTCTTCCATACATTTAATGCACTGAAGGATGCCGATAAACAGATCATCATCTCCAGTGACCGTCCCCCCCGCGAAATTGAAACGCTGGAAGACCGCCTGCGTTCCCGTTTTGACCAGGGACTGACAGCTGATATCCAGACACCTGACCTGGAAACACGTATGGCCATCCTGCGTACCAAGGCAGCATCCGACAATATCACCCTGCCTACCGATGTTATTACCCTGTTGGCAACCAACATCGCCACCAACATCCGTGAAATTGAAGGCGCCTACAACAAAATAGTAGCATATACCTCCCTGATGCATATGCCCATCACTGTAGAGACTGCGCAAAAGGTTCTCGCAGATATGGGCAACGATATCAAACTCAAAAGCAAAACCATCACCTTCGAAGGCATCATCAAGGTTATTGCTGACCACTACAATGTAAAGCAGGATGAGCTGTTCAATAAGAAGCGTACCCAGAACATTGCCTTCCCGCGTCAGGTAGCTATGTATCTTTGCCGTGAACTGGCTGATTTATCTTATCCGCGTATCGGTGAGCTCTTTGGTGGACGTGACCATACCACCGTTATCCATGCTTATGAAAAAATCAGCAAATGCAAAAACAGCAGCCTCGCCTTCCAAAACGAGCTGCAGGAAATCATAGAAATCTTACGGCAATAACAGTAAAAAAGTTATCCACAAAAACTGTTGATAACTAGCCCCTAAACTGTGCATAACTTTGGGGCACCAGTTGATAAAATTTTTCCCTGTAGATTGTGTGTATATTATTTCCCGGTTATCAACAGCTTTATATACATGGGAAATAACCCATCACGACTGAGCTTGCGGTACTTTTCCCCATAACTAACAGGCTCTACTACTACGTCGACTACTTTTTATATATTATAACAGTATTAAAAAACCAAGGAGGACTGTGAACAAATGATAATTTCCTGTAATACCAACAGCTTAAATAAAGCCATCCAGACAGTTCAAAGAGCAATTATTTCCAAGCCAAGCACACCTATCTTTTCCGGTATTCATGTAATCGCATCAGCTGACAAACTGGAAATCCAAGCTATGGATTTAAACATGGCTATTTCCTGTACCATTGATGCTGAAATCAGTGAACCGGGGGAAATAGTTGTTTCTGCCAAGCATTTTGCTGACCTTATCCGTAAATTGCCCGGTGAAAGCCTGACTATCAGCAAAAATGCTGACAAGCATGCTATTAAAGTAAGCTCCGGAAAATCTGAATATCAGCTCTTCTTAATGAATGAAGATGATTATCCTAAATTTCCCACCTTTGATGCAGACAGAACCATTGCTCTTGATGACAGCATGATTAAGGAGCTGATTAAAAAGACTATCTTCTCCTGCTCTACCGATGAAGCAAGACCTCTGTTCACCGGTATTTTGGTAGAAGCTAAAAACGGCAAAATTACCTTCGTCGGCACCAATACCCATCGTTTGGCAATTAAATCTCTGCCTTACGAGGGAAATGAAGAGCTCAGCATGATTATTCCTTCCAAGGTTCTGGGCGAAATTTCCCGTAATCTTACCGGCGAAGTACCGCAGCAGGTACTTATTTCCCTGCTCAATAACCAGATTATGGTTGTTATCGATAATGTAGTTATTGTTTCCCGTCTGATTGAAGGCCAGTTCCCGGATTACCGCCGTGTTATCCCGCCTAAATTTGCTCTGACCAGCAAGGTCAACATTAAAGAGCTGGCAGGCGCTGTTGAGCGTGTGGCACTCTTCTCTACTGACGGCGATTACAGCATTATCAAAATGAGCGTTGCTGCTGAGGAAATTACTATTACCAGCAGCAGCCCGGATGTTGGCACCGGCCTGGAGGTTGTTGCCTGCCAGACTGTTGGTGACCAGCTGAATGTTGCCTTTAATGCTAAGTATATCCTGGATATTCTGAAGAACCTGGAAGCAGAGGAAGCAGTTTTATCCATGAATACCTCTCTCAGCCCTGTTTGCGTTACCTGCGCTGAAGAGCCTGATTATACCTATATCGTTACCCCGGTACGCGTTGTTTTCTAAGGAGCTGCTATTATGCAAAAAGAAACTGTAGAAATCAGAACAGAATTCATTACTATGGATAAGCTGCTTAAGTTTTCCGGTGTTGCTGACACCGGAGGCCAGGCATTTATGATGGTTGAAGATGGCGTTGTCCGCCTGAACGGCCAGCTGGTAACGGAAAAACGCAAAAAGGTACATCCTGGCGATGTAGTTAATATTGATGACCAGATAGAGCTGACCGTTGCCAAAGAAGCTTAATGAAAATCAATAGTCTTTATGCGGTTAATTTCCGCAATTATGGAAGCTGCCAGCTGCAGCTTCCCGCTATGATTAATGTTTTTTACGGGCAGAATGCTCAGGGAAAGACTAATCTGCTGGAGGCTATCTTTTATGGGGCCTTCGGCATGTCGCACCGTACCTCGGCTGAAGAGGAAATGCTGAAAATGGGTACAGAGGCGATGGCTGTAGGCGTAGAATATGCCAGCTTCAGCGGCAGCCATGAGGTAAAAATAAAAAAATACCGGCAGCATGAGCGTTGGCACAAGGAAATATTGCTCGACGGCGCACGCGTGCGTCCTAAGGAGCATTATGGCGCTTTGAATGCCGTAATGTTTTCGCCGGAGGATTTGCAGCTGGTCAAGGGCGAGCCTGCCTTAAGACGTCGTTTCTTTGATATGCAGATTGCGCAGACTGATGCTGTTTACTATGATTTGCTGCTGAAGTATAACCGCGTGCTATTGCAGCGCAACCGTCTTTTAAAGGAGCTGCGTGATAACGGTGGCAGTGCTGAGGTGCTGCAGCCATGGAATGAGGAATTTATTCGTCTGGCAGCAGCTATTGTACGCAGGCGTTTGGCAGCGCTGGCAAAGCTGCAGGCTATTGCCGGCGAGATTTACTCTTCGATTACCCAGGGCAGCGAAATGCTGCAGGTGCGCTATGAGCAGAAGGCCAACAACAGCGAGCTGCTTTATCCGCAGTCTGCTGCGCAAGCCACGGAGAATTTTTACCGCGACAGACTGCTGGAGCGTCAGCGCATCGATATTCTGCGCGGCAATACAGGCATCGGTCCCCACCGCGATGATTTGCAGCTATTGCTCAACGGTCTTTCCTTGCGGGCCTTTGGCTCACAGGGGCAGCAGCGCAGCGGTGCTCTGGCACTGAAGCTGTCGCAGCTGCAGTATGTCAAAAACGAGCTGGGCGAATTCCCTGTTCTGCTCTTAGATGATGTCATGAGCGAGCTTGATAACAGCCGCCGCGCTCAGCTGCTGCTGTTTATTGACGGCAGAGTGCAGACCTTTATCACAGTAAATGACCGCGAGCTGATACCGGAGCTTGCAGGCAATGCTTACTTTAAAATTTCCGGTGGCTGTATAAGCGAGGCCTGATTATGTATGCTGAAAATTTAGAGGCTGCGGAGGAGGTAATCCGCCGTCTATTTGATCCGCGTCGTACCTATAAAAAGGCTTATATTTCGCCGGAAATCAAGCTGGCCTATCTGCAGCATTATCTGGAAAGCAGATGGAGCGAGATTGTGGGCGAAAACCTGGCGCGCAGCTGTGCGATTGAGAAAATCAGCGGCAACGAGCTTTATGTGCGTACGGCTAACAGTATGCTGGCTAATGAGCTGTATATGATGCAGCAGTTGTTCCTGCAAAAAATCAATTCCTTTTTGCTGGGACGTGTGCTGATAAAAAAGGTTTACTTTCATACCGGCAGCTTTTTCAAAAGGCAGGAGCAAAAGGCCAAGGAGGCCGAGCCGCCTGCCCCGCCTGTGGAATATACCAAATGTCCTGTCTGTGGTGCCCAAATGCGCAAGGGACTGGCAATGTGCAGCATTTGCGAGCGTGAGCAGCGCGAGGAGCTGCGCAGCAAGCTGGCGGAGCTGCTGCGGATTCAGCCCTGGCTGAAGTATGAAGATTGTCTGGCCTACTACAAATGTGATAAAATATTATTCACGGCTGTAAAGGAAAGCCTGCAAAGCTACTATTTTGAGCGTGTACGCTGTGGCTTTGCGGACAAGAAGGAAAGCCTGCTGGCAGTAATGTTTCTGCTGGAGAAGCAGCCAGAGGAAATTACCTTAGCTTTATATGAAAATGCTTTAACTTATTTAAGGAGGGATCAGGGTGTATCTGCATTTGGGAGTAGATTACATGGTAAAAAATAGTGAGATCATCGCTATTTTTAATTTGAATCACCCTCAGTCACTGGTTTATGACGATTTCGTCAAGAAGTATGGCTCCCGCTACAGGGTGGTTGATGCTTCCGGCGGCGAAGGCTATTATAGCTGTGTTCTGACCGGTGATACGATGTATTTGTCCTCGATTTCTTCGGTGACTTTGAAAAAACGCGCTGAATCAGGTTTTCTGGACGGCGCTGTCTATACTAATCTGGAAATTTTAAAACGGAGGTAAATATGACCCAGGAAATTGATATTGAAGAAGCTACAGCGGTCAAGGGCAATTATAACGCTGAACAGATTCACGTTTTAGAGGGCCTGGAGGCTGTACGCAAAAGACCTGCTATGTATATCGGCAGTACGTCCTCCCGCGGTCTGCACCATCTGGTGTATGAGGTTGTGGACAACAGTATTGACGAGGCTTTGGCCGGCTACTGCAGTGATATCAAGGTAATTATCCATAAGGATAACAGCATTACGGTTATCGATAACGGCCGTGGTATCCCCGTGGATATGATGAAAAAGGAAAAGAAGCCTGCTGTTGAGGTTATCATGACAGTATTGCATGCAGGCGGTAAGTTCGGTGACGGCGGCTACAAGGTTTCCGGCGGCCTGCATGGTGTAGGTGTTACCTGCGTTAATGCTTTGAGTGAGCATATGGAGGTTGAAGTTCGCCGCGGCGGTAAATGCTACGGCATTGAATTCAAGCAGGGCAAAACCTCCAAAAAGCTCTATGAAAAGGGCGATTGCGATGTTACCGGTACTACGGTACATTTTAAGCCGGATGCTACCATCTTTACGGAAACTGAATACAGCTATGATACCCTGCGTTTGCGTATTCGCGAGCTGGCCTTTTTGAATAAGGGTATCACCATTTCCCTGACCGATGAACGTGCCGAGGATAAGAGTGAAACCTTCCATTTCGCCGGCGGTATTATCGAATACGTTGAATTTATGGATAAGGACAAGGATAAGATTAATCCGAAACCGATTTATCTGGAGGGCGAAAAGAACGCTGTTATCGTTGAGGTTGCAATGCAATACTGCGATACCTACAGCGAGAATATTTTTACCTATGTCAACAATATCAATACCGAGGAAGGCGGTACTCACCTCAGCGGCTTCCGTAAGGCGTTGACCCGCACAATTAATGCTTATGCGCGTAAAACCAATATGCTCAAGGAAAACGAGGATGCGTTGAGCGGTGATGATGTACGTGAAGGCTTAACTGCAGTTCTGAGCCTGAAGGTGCAGAACCCGCAGTTTGAAAGCCAGACTAAAATTAAGCTGGGCAACAGCGAGGTTATGCCTATCGTGGATAACTTGGTCGGCGATACTCTGGCCGAGTTTATGGAGGAAAATCCGCAGGTTGCCAAAAAGCTGGTGGAAAAGGCTATTATTGCTGCACGCGCACGTTTAGCAGCGCGTAAGGCACGTGAACTGACACGCCGTAAGAACGCTATGGATTTGGGCGGTCTTCCCGGCAAGCTGGCTGACTGCAAGAGCCGTAACGTTGAGGATACTGAGATTTATCTGGTCGAAGGTGACTCTGCAGGCGGCAGTGCCAAGCAAGGTCGTAACAGTGACTTCCAGGCTATTTTGCCGCTGCGTGGTAAAATCCTCAATGTAGAAAAGGCACGTCTTGATAAGGTGCTGAGCAGTGAAGAAATCCGTAATATGATTACCGCCTTCGGCTGTGGTATCGGCGATGACTTCAATCTGGAGAAGGCACGTTATGGCAAGATTATTATTATGACAGATGCCGACGTCGACGGTGCGCATATCCGTACGCTGCTGTTGACCTTCTTCTACCGTTATATGCAGCCCCTGATTAAGGAAGGCCATGTGTTTATTGCACAGCCGCCGCTGTATTTAATCCGTAAAAACCAGAAGCAGCATTACTACGCTTACAGCGATGAAGAATTGCAGCAAATCCTCGACGAGGTTGGCCGCGATACTAACCCGTATGTACAGCGCTACAAAGGCTTAGGCGAGATGAACCCCGGCCAGCTGTGGGAAACAACTATGGATCCTGCGGCACGTACTATTCTGCAGGTTCATCTGGAGGATGCTGCAGAGGCAGACCGCATTTTCTCCATTCTGATGGGCGATAAGGTTGAGCCGCGCCGTCAGTTTATCGAGGACAATGCTAAGAAGGTTCGTAACCTGGACCTGTAAGCAGGCTTGTTGCATAAAAAGAGGTGCTTAAAATGGTTAAGATAAAAAAAGGACTTTCCGATGCAGATATGCTGAAGGGCTTCAGCGAGGAGCTGACCTTTGAAAACGGCATGTATGCTGACGAAAAGGTTAAGCAAAGCAAATTAAAGGGTGCTAAGGCACCTGCTAAAAAAGAGCTGCTGCTGCCGGAGGATGCACAGGAGCGCCTGAACCGTTTTCTTTTGGAAATCAGCATGGAATGGCTTAAGAACAAGAATGGTGATTGCACCTGGAAGGTTCTCAAGGAAAACGGCCAGATTGTGATTAAGCCTGTTGCTGTAGCGAAAAAATAATGGCTGACAAGCTTTTTGTACTGCCTGAGCTGGAGCTGCGTGTAATGTTTCACGTGAAACATCATACCGTTGCACTCTCCCCTGCTGACACTTTGCTGGTGGTTGCAGGCGGACGCGAACCAAAAACTGAGTGGCTGTACAGCATTGGCAGCGGCAAGAAAATTTACTGCGCCGACCGCGGCGCTGAGTATTGCCTTGCGGCCGGCTGTGTGCCGGCGGAGCTGTTCGGTGATTGCGACAGCTCGTCACAGGCTGTTTATCAGCAGGCGCGTGCTGCAGGTACAGAGGTGCACAGCTTTAATCCTGCTAAGGATGATACCGACCTGCAGCTGCTGCTGCACAATCTGCCTGAGGGAGATATTCTTGCCAGTGGTATTTGGGGCGGACGCTTCGACCATTTATACAGTAACGTTTATACTCTGCTGGGAGTAAAAAAGCAGCGTAACTGCCGGGTTATACTGGCGGATGACAAGGAATTTATGCTGCTGCTGACAGAGGGCGAAAGCGTAGAGCTGAAGCTGCAGGCTGCTGCGGAAGCTGTTTCATTGCTGCCCTTAAGTGAAAGCACGACAGTAGATTTTACCGGCGTGCGCTGGCCCTTGCAGCAGGCAACGCTGCGCCAGCTCTACCCTTATGCTATAAGCAATGAGGTGCTGGAAGGTGCCGAAAAAATCTGCTGCACCTGTCACAGCGGTGCTTTAGGACTCTATATCCGTTGGGCGGAAGGCAGTAAATAGGTAAAAGTGAATAGTGTATAGTGTGCAGTGATTAGTAAATAGTGTATGGTGAAGGTCGTCAGCATGATATTTGGCATAATGAGTTCCGCTTGCTAACCACTAACAACTAATTACTAGCCACTCTGAAATGAGGGGAATTTTTTGGAAACTTTTGTGGCGAATTTAGATACGACGACAGTTATTTTCCTGATTGTATCCGGCTTTATAGCTTCGTTTATTGATTCAACAGTTGGCGGCGGCGGTTTAATTTCCACCCCTGCCCTGTTGAGCCTGGGCTTGCCTGTTCCCTATGCTTTGGGAACAAACAAGCTGGCAGCCTCTATCGGCTGCTTTACCAGCGTGCTCTCCTTTTGGCGCGCCGGTAAAATAAAAAAGGCAGCCTTTACGCTGATGCCGCTTTCTTTTATCGGTTCAGCCTTAGGTGCCTACGTAGTTTATCTGCTGCCGGAGCAGCTGATGAAAAATATCATCGTCGTGCTTTTGGTTGCTGTTGCTGTTTATACCTATCGCCGTAAGGATTGGGGCGATGCCGGTACGATAGAAAAGCTTGGTATGCAGGCTTTAATCGGTGCCATCGTCATGGCGTTTGCCATGGGCTTTTATGATGGCTTCTTCGGTCCCGGTACAGGCTCCTTCCTGATTTTTGGCTTTTTATATTTGGGCTATGACTTTGTAACGGCTGCCGGTAATGCCAAGGCGTTGAATTTTGCCAGCGGCGTTGGTGCTCTTGTATCCTTCGCTGTCAGCGGCACAATTATCTGGAGCTACGGCCTGATTATGGCTGCGGCAATGATTGCCGGTGCTGTTGTCGGTACCCGTCTGGCGATTAAAAAGGGTGCTTCCTATGTGCGTCCCTTGTATTTACTGGTTACTACCCTGCTGATTGGCAAGCAGGTTTATGAGATATTGTTAAAATAACCTGAGGTGAGGCCTTCTGCCTCAGATATCTGGTTGTAATATTGTTTTTTGTAAAGGAAAGGTGATAAAGTGGATTTAGAAAATACCACTGGTAAAGTTCTTCCAGTATATATCGAAGAGGAAATGCAAAAATCCTACATCGATTATGCGATGAGCGTTATCATCCAACGTGCTTTACCTGATGTCCGCGATGGTCTGAAGCCTGTACATCGCCGTATTTTATACGCAATGCAGGAAGCAGGCATGACTCCGACGAAACCCTATAAAAAATCCGCTCGTATCGTCGGTGACGTTTTAGGTAAATATCATCCGCATGGTGATAGTTCCGTATATAATGCAATCGTGCGCCTGGCGCAGGATTTCTCTACCCGCTATCTGATGGTAGACGGCCATGGTAACTTCGGCAGTATTGACGGCGACAGTCCGGCAGCAATGCGTTATACCGAGGTGCGTATGGCTAAAATTGCTGAGGCAATGCTGGAGGATATCGAAAAGGATACTGTTGATTTTGTACCTAACTATGATGAATCCTTAAAAGAGCCCAGCGTACTTCCTTCTAAGGTCCCTGCTCTGCTGATTAACGGCAGTGCCGGTATCGCAGTAGGTATGGCAACCAACATTCCGCCGCACAACCTGTGTGAGGTTGTTAATGGCCTTGTTATGCTGATTGATAACCCGGATGTAGAAATTCCGCAGCTGATGACGGCTATCAAAGGCCCTGACTTCCCAACCGGTGCCTGCATTTTGGGCAAGGAAGGTATTACTAGTGCTTATAATACCGGCCGTGGCGTAGTAAAAATCCGCGCCAAGGCTGAAATTGTGCCTGCCAACAAGGGCAAGCACCATATCGTTATTACCGAAATCCCCTACCAGGTTAATAAGGCTAATCTGATAAAGGATATTGCTAACCTAGCTAAGGACGGCGTAATCGAAGGCATTACCAAGGTTGATGACTTCTCCAGCCTCAAGGACGGTATGAAGATTGTTGTTGAGCTGAAGAGTGATGCTGTACCTGACGTTGTTCTGAACCGTCTGTACAAGCATACCGCCCTGCAAAGCTCCTTTGGTATCATCATGCTGGCGCTGGTTAACGGCCAGCCGCGCGTCCTGAACCTTAAGCAGGTGCTGGAATACTATCTGGAGCATCAGAAGGACGTTATTACCAGACGTACCCGCTACGAGCTGGGCAAGGCTAAGGACAGAGCTCACATCTTAGAGGGCTTGAAGATTGCCCTGGATAATATTGATGCTGTAATCAGCACCATCCGCGGCAGCGCAACAGCAGAAATTGCCCGCACCGCTTTGATGGAAAACTTTAAACTGAGCCAACGTCAGGCACAGGCTATTCTGGATATGCGTCTGCAGCGCCTGACCGGCCTGGAGCGCAAGAAGATTGACGAAGAATATGCCGACCTGCTGGAAACTATTGACTGGCTGGAAAGCGTATTGGCAGATGAGCATAAGGTTATGAACATTATCAAGGAAGACCTGCAGGAAATGAAGAAGCGCTTCGGTGATGAGCGTCGTACCGAAATTTCCATCGACAGCTCCGAAATGGATATTGAGGATCTGATTGCTGAAGAGGATATCGTTGTAACCATCAGCCATCAGGGCTACATCAAACGCCAGACTCTCGACAACTTCCGCAGCCAAAAACGCGGTGGCGTAGGCAAAACCGGCGGCAGCGGCAAGAAGATTGATGATTCGGCAGAGCATCTCTTCCTCTCTACCACCCACCATAACATTCTCTTCTTTACCAACCGTGGCCGTGTATATCGCCAGAAGGGCTATGAAATCCCCGAAGCAAGCCGCACAGCCAAGGGCACAGCTATTATCAATCTGCTGGCTTTAATGCCTGGCGAAAAGATTACGGCTGTTATTCCGGTGAAGGAATTCAGAGAAGAGCAGTATATGTTTATGGCTACCAATAAGGGTACTGTCAAGAAAATCAATCTTAAGGATCTGGAAAGCGTCCGCAAAAACGGCATGATTGCTATTAATCTGGACGATGATGAGGATCTGATCGGTGTTGAACTGACTGACGGCAACAGCGAAATCATCCTGGCAACCCGTAACGGTATTGCCATCCGCTTTGATGAGCAGGATGTACGCACCATGGGACGCACCGCGCACGGTGTAAAAGGTATTTCCCTTAACTACGGCGATGAGGTTGTAGCTATGGACAGCGTTTCCGATGAGGATTCCGAGGTACTGACGGCAACCGAATTCGGTATGGGAAAGCGTACCGAGGTTAAGGAATACCGTAAGCAGACTCGCGGCGGCAAGGGTATCATCAATATGAAGATTACCGAAAAAACCGGTCTGGTAATCGGCATGAAGGTTATTAACCCGGCGCAGGAAATCATGATGATTACCGCAGCCGGTCTGATTATCCGTACCGATGTGGACCAGATTTCCCAATATGGACGTAATACCCAGGGCGTAAAGCTGATGACCTTGAACGATGATGACAAGGTTGTTTCTTTGGCAGCAATCCATCATGAAGAGGATGCTGACGGTGAATAAGTTACGGAATAAGTAAATAAGCAAGATATAAAACAAGGCAGCTTCTGCGACGCAGAAGCTGCCTTTATTGTTAGGATTTAGTACTGCTAAAGTACAAAAAATATAAAATTACTTTGTAAAGCTTGCAATTAAGACTTAGCACTTAGTCAGCAAAGCTAGTTCCCAGCTCTTTTTCTGCCAGACGCATGAAGGCACGGATAGCCTCCTCCAGCTGCGGCTGTGGGGTATTTTCTTCCTTACAGTGAGAAATACCGGGATCGGACTGAGCGAACATCATTACCGAAGGTACAACGGCATTCAGAGGCACGGCATCATGCAGCGGTGCGGAATACATGCTGTTTCTTGCACCTGTTTCCTCCTCTACGGCAGCGTTGCAGTCCTCTACCAGCTGCTCATCAAACAGAATCGGTTCAGCATGCCAGATAGGCTCAAATTCTACAGTGAGCCTGCCCTCCTGCGCATGCTTTTGCGCCGCAGCCTTGGCTTCTGCAACTATCGTTTGCATTGTTTCCGGCTTAATGCTGCGCTGGTCCAGCGAAATGCGGCAGTAGCCCGGAGAAATAGTAGTCAGGTCAGGCTTTACTTCGATATTGCCAACGGTGCAATAGGAATCATATTTAAGGGCAATTTCACGTAAATCAAGGGTGGTCTGCGCTGCCGCAATAAAGGCATCCTGACGCAGGGCAACCGGCGAACCGCAATGTCCCTGCTGACCGCGGAAGGTGATGTACTGGCGGTTGCAGCCGCAAACGCCGTAAACGCAGGCTACGCTTTTCTTGGCTAACGCCAGCAGCGGCGCCTGCTCAATGTGCAGCTCCAGGTAAGCTTTAACCGGCAATTTGGCAAAGGCAGTGTGTGCCTCCCCTATCTTGCTGGCATCAAGGCCGTATTCCTGCCAGACATCGCTGAAGCTGCGACCGTTTTCCTGGTGGATTAAGGGCAGCACATCCTTGCTCGTGACAATGCCGCTGACAGCGCTGCTGCCAAGACAGCTTTTGCCGAAGGCTACACCCTCTTCATCTGTCCAACCGACAACGTAAAGAGTTTTGGCAGGCTTTTTATCTGCCAGACCGTAGGCACCGATACCCATGCCTGCTACAACGCCTAAAGCGCCGTCCAGCCAGCCTCCGTCAGGTACGGAATCGAGATGGCTGCCGATAACAATGCACTCCTCACTTTCGCCGGCAAATTTTGCCCAGCTGTTGCCTGCGGCATCTGTCCAAACCTCGGCACCTGCAGCCTGCATCTTTTGGGCAAACCATTCCGTTGCTTTCTTGAATGTAGGTGTCCAGGCGATGCGCTGTGCTCCGTCTATATCAGAGGTTAAGGCTGCCAGCTCCTTGAGATCAGCAACAATATTTTTGGCTATTTGTTCACGTTTCATATAATGCTCCCTTCCTGCTTCATTAGGCTTTTGTATAGCGGCAAAAGCGTAAAAATCAAGTTTATTATATTTTATTATAGCTTTAAAACCAATTTGTTCCGCTGTTTTATCTGCTCCGATAAGAGCGTTATAGCAAACAAGCATAGGATAGCTTATCTGCATTATATACAAATCGGAGTTAATTTACAAGACGGAATAATGAACCTGCAAAGGTATAGCGAAAATAAAAATAAGCTGCTGCCTTCACTTTTGCTACAAAGAAGGCAGCAGTTTTTTCAGTTACATCGTAGAAAGAATGGAATTAATAAAATTAATTTAATTCATGAACAGCTTGCTTCAGCTGCTCAAGTCCCTGTAATAATAGCGCACGAGGGCAGGCAACGTTGATACGTTCAAAGGCTTCTCCATCTTTGCCGAAGATACCGCCGCCGTCAAGCCAGAGGTGTGCTTTATGCCAGAGCCACTGCTCGCGTTCGGCAGCTGTAAGTCCCAAGGCACTGCAATCAAGCCATACTAGATATGTCCCCTCAGGCCGGAGCAGCTTAATCTGCGGCAGGTTCTGCTTCAGATAAGTATCAACGAATTTAATGTTATCTTCGATATAAGCCATAACCTGCTGCAGCCAATCCTCGCCATAAGTGTAGGCTGCCTGGCAGGCAACAAGGCCTAAGGTATTTACCTGGCTATAGCCTGCTGCTGCTACCTGCTTGCGGAAGCGGCGGCGTAAATTTTTGTTGGGAATGAAGATATTGGATACCTGCAGGCCGGCAATATTGAAGGTTTTGCTGGGCGCAGTGCAGATTACGCAATTTTGCTCATATTGCTCACCTAAACTGGCAAAAACTGTCTGAGAGTTATTTCACCAGACGAAATCACCGTGAATTTCATCACTTACGGTAATTACACCATGCTTAAGGCAGATATCGCCCACTTTTTGCAGCTCAGCGCGTGTCCAGACACGGCCTACGGGGTTATGCGGTGAGCATAAAAGCATCAGCTTAACATTGTTGGCGACGATTTTTTCTTCCAAATCGGCAAAGTCCATTTCATAATGACCGTTTTTCAGAATAAGAGGTGAATTAATCAGCTTACGCTCATTATCCTCGATAACCTCGCTGAAAGGATAGTAAACCGGATGCTGTACAAGTACGCCCTCACCTTTTTGGGTGAAGGCCTTTACTGCCATAGCAAGGGCAAAAACTATGCCGGGAGTTTTGGTGAGCCATTCTGCTTTGGGGCTCCAGTTAAAATGCTTAGTATACCAGTCGCGGACAGCGTGAAAATATGCTTCTGTACTTTCACTATAGCCGAAGATGGCATGCTGGCAGCGTTCAACAAGTGCTTCCTGTATTTCCCGGGCAATAGGAAAATCCATATCTGCTACCCAAAAAGGTAAAACATCGGCCGGACGAGCACGCTGGATGGCAAAATCGTATTTTAGGCAGTCTGTATTACGTCTGTCGATTATTTTGTCAAAATCATATTTAGTCATAGCTTATCACCAAACTTTATTTGTATAAATTATTTTACTGCAGCAAGGCCTGTGCCAGATCGTCAATCAGATCCTGCGTTGCTTCAATGCCTGTAGAGAAGGGCAGCAGACAATCTGTAATCCCCTTTTCGGCACATTCTTCGGCAGTAAGGTCGGTATGCGTCTGGCGAATCGGATAGGTTATCAGGCTTTCCGTATCGCCGAGGCTTTCGGCAAATTTGATGAGCTTGACGCCCTCAAGAATTTGGCGTGCTGTTTCCGCGTTGTCTACAGCAAAGGAAATCATGCCGCCGAAGCCGGTGGTCTGCGCTTTGTTGATTTCATAACCGGGATGATTTTCCAGACCGGGATATAAAAGGAAGCGCAGGAGAATTTGCCGAAGATGGTCTTGGAGCTGATTGGCTGAAGCGTAAGTTTAGGTCGTCCGGGCGCACCCGTTACAGTGCTGAAGTATTAATGGCTTAGTCCGGCGTACTTGAGGAGGCTGCTATCGTGAGGTAGCAGTGAAATTGGGTGGTACCACGAAGTTTGCTTTCGTCCCTTACTGCATAATGAAAATGCGGTATGGATAAGACGAAGGCTTTTTTTATTTTAGTTTTGCAAAGACTAACTATAAAAAGTCAAGGGGGTGAAGGTAAAAAATCTTAAACCACATAG
>ERZ791912.22-NODE-22-length-132594-cov-21.498336_pt1 | contig 132594 bp, 106 predicted proteins | sample MGYA00510141_ERZ791912 | MGnify/ENA primary metagenome ERZ791912 (study PRJEB30046, sample SAMN00792082) | human gut metagenome | study: EMG produced TPA metagenomics assembly of the A metagenome-wide association study of gut microbiota in type 2... | reverse complement strand
CGTCAACATGGTTTGATATGTACTATGACGGGAAGAATCCTCCGATAGTAGAAAGACGAAAGAAGGACTATGAGATATACGGAATGAAGAAGTAGCTTCATAGAATGAGTATAGGCAAAGGCGGATGTGCAAGATGGAGAGTCTTGGGCATCCGCCTTTGAGTTTTATGGCATAGTATGAACTTTCGAGGAAAAACTGCTACAGGGTGGGCTTAGACAAAAACCTATATAAACCCCGTATCTGTTTTCCGAGTCTTCGACTTGCTTTACATTCAGCTAAAGCCTTACGAGAGTAAACTCTCGACTGCTTTAGCTGAACGCAAAGCTGTGGCACGACGTGCCACTCGGAAAACAGATACGACGATAAACAGAATAAAAACCGTTGGGACTCTTAAACTGTGCATTGAGAATACATACATCGTAAACAGAAGAAAAACACATGTGGCTATTGGGATTGGGCGATATAGTCCAATAACACCTTGGCATCTATAGACTTACGCTTGTATTTTATGGACAAATGAAGATGGGGAGCGGTGGATCGACCAGAGGAACCAGTGATAGCGATTGGAGTACCCGCTTGGACAGGTCTACCTTGTGGAACGAGAATGTGCGAGAGATGGCAGTAGCTGATGATATAGTTACCATGCCGAAGAGTAATGAAATTGCCAGAACGTTTATCATTGCCGATGCGTTCTACAATACCATCAAGTATGGCATAACAAGGTTCATAGTTGGCACGCAGGTCAATACCGTTATGAAGCTTTCTCTTGGCAGTGAATGGGTCATTGCGGTAGCCATATGGTGACGTAATATAGATATTTTGAAGAGGAAACGAGATTTGTGAGCTTGCAGTAACAGGCTTGTTTGTTGTAAAATCATTGGTAGCCGTCGAGTCAATGACTGGTGGCTGCTTAATAGAAGAGGTATCACGAGAAAGTGGTGCCTCTTTTTTGCATGTGGTGTTACGACCTTAACCTTGTAACGACGATTATGATTATCTACGGAGTAGAACTGAGCATGAACTGTTGTAGAAACAGAGAGTCCGACAGCAGTTATGAAGACCAATAAATATTTTTTCATGTAGACAAAAGTAGTATCAGGAAAAGGAAAGGCAAAACTGCGAAGATTGAAGGAACGAAAATATAACATCAAATAAGAATCAAGTATGATTATTCATTGATTATCATACTTGAATTATAAATTAGCATAAATGTAAGCTCCAAGAATGAGCGATATTCTTGTAATGGCCGCATTCCAATATAATTTTGCTGATGTGTGGCGTATGTTTGCGTTGAAGGCAAAAGACTGCACAGTTGAAAATCAATAAATACAATCAAATATGAAAGCAAGAATAGAAGAACATGAAGTGCCGTATGAGACACTTGCCAAGTACGGATTGACACGAGAAATGATTGAAGACCTGCCCATGCATGTATTGGAAGACATTGGTCAGGGAAGACGTTCGCCAGTACTGCCCATACAGGTGGAGGATGAAAATGAGAATGTTATCAAGAGTCGAACACGTTTCGCTTTTGTACGCATGGAAGATGGTAAGGTAGACGTAATGTTCTATCCAGTACTGAGCCAAGCACCTTTGGCGCAATATAATCAGGTACAACAGAAGCAGTTGCTATCAGGAAAAGCCATCCTTGCAGATATGATGATTGACGGGAAACAGAGCAAAGCATTCGTGCAGTTGGATGCAGAGACCAACCAAGTGATGTATGCCCCCACACCAGTCATTGGTCGCAATCTGCAAGTACTGTCAGGAGAAATGCACCTGAGTTCAGCAGAAGTAAAAGTCATCCAGCACGGTGAACCGCTTACATTCGTAATGGACGAAGACCCAGTGACAGTTGGCATTGACCTGAATGAAAGCACAGGTATCAGACTATGCCAAGGTGATGACCGGAAATGGCAAGAGCAGACCAAAAGAGAATGGGATAAATACACATTCGGATGTTATGGCTGTTGGGTGATGGACGATGACGGTAATCTGGACTATGTCAGTGAGGATGATTATACGGAAGGGTTGTGGAATGAGTTGTCACGCAAACGAGAGGGGCATCTTGCGAGAATCGGACATCATTAAAAAGGTTGGGCTCATTGGGGATGTGCTGCGGGGTGGTGGTTAGACAAAAACCGATATAAACCCCGTATCTGTTTTCCGAGTCTTCGACTTGCTTTACATCCAGCTAAAGCCTTACGAGAGTAAACTCTCGACTGCTTTATCTGAATGCAAAGCTGTGGCACGATGTGCCACTCGGAAAACAGATACGACAATAAACAGAATAAAAACCATTGGGGCTTGCGAAACTGTGCATCGGGAAATTATACATCGAGAAACAGAAGAACGGGCCTATGCGCAAAACAGTTGAGGGATTGTTAAGTATAAGCCTTACTGAGCCTATTTAAGCCGACTAAGCCGTGGCGGAGAATAGAAGGCAAATATGAAGAAAAATCAGAATACGAGAAGAATGGCAAAGAACAAATATTATCCAGAGGAAGTACTGGTAGAAGAAGTTCAGAAAGGAGAATATGGTTGGTTGGATTATGTCAACCATTACTCAGAGGAATGGCAGGAAGAATACACACAGTACTGCTTAAACAAGGGATTGTGCATCTGCGAGGACAGTGCGAGACAATTTGTAGCATATAAAGACAAATTGTTGGAAGAAGCACTGGAACGAGGGGATGCGTAGAAGTATCACTAAAAACACGAGAAAAGAATGGCGATAAGAAAACAATTGAATCCAAGGCAGATGGACATATCCCCAGAGTTGCGTGATCTGCTTATGCGCAATGGTATGCAAGCGCATATCATTGCCGATGGCAATGGGTATCAGTTGGCAGTGCAGGGACATGACAGTCCGTTGCTCACCTACAGACTCACCGAGAAGCAAATGCTTGCATTGACAGACTGGGGAACCAGCTATGCCAACAAGACAGCCTATAACACCTTCACGAGTGTTGTAGGCAAGGACTTTTATCTGCCTAAAAACTTCGTGCATGCCCGTAATGCCAACGGACGTGTAGCAATGGGACTACATGGGTATCGTGTAGGAATTGGTGAGTATGGACGAACAGGAGGGTATTGTATGCACCCTCCTCACTTTTTGGGATGGACACCGAGAATGCAGGATGGTTGGCATCTCCGAAGAGTTGGCGGTCAACTTTTCTATCCGCAAGCCCCAATGGTGTCAGAGCGTTGGGACAGAAGAATGAATCCAGGCGAACTGCAATCAGGCGGTTATGGGTTCTATTATAAGGGACAAGCACAACAGCCAGTTGTAAATCAAGATGTACTGCAAAATCTGCAAGCAGTGGTAACACCAGTGGTAAGCAGACCAAGAAGTAATGAACCAGCCAAACCCTACAAGGAGTTGATAACATCCCCAGTCTATTTCTCCAACGAGAAATGGCAGGAATGTCTTTCATCGCATGGTATCATCATTGATGAACAGAGCAAAACACTTACCATCCAGTCAAAAGCCACGAATGTAGACATGGTGTATGACTTGAAAGAAGACGAGTTGAAAGCGTTGACCAACAACTCAATCAAGCAAATGCCAATAGACAAACGACTGGACATACTGAACAATGTAATCAAAGATGACTTTGCAGACAAGGTTACCATGGATATGCTGAACAGCAAAGAGCGCATCAACATAGTATTGCGTCCAGAAGTGCAGCAAGAAATGGAGCAACGACAGCAACCAGTCGTTGAAGCCGGACAAGACGAAGAACAGACAGTGGAGCGAGAGCCACAGATTCATGGTGATGCATCGGTAAATGGACAAGACCTGAACCTATTGGACGAAAGTAAAGGTTGGTACCGAGAAATAAAGAACGGACGTGAGGTGCAAGTGGACGAAATATATGTCGAAAAGATGCAGAATACAGAAGTACCAGTTGCAGCAAGCGAGCAGGCAAAAGAGCAGGAACCATCGGCAAAGCAACAAGAAAAAGGAGATGTGAAATACCGCATGACAGCCATTATCAACGGAGAATCCATCAGTCATGAAATAAGCCAGAAACAATATGACAAGTTCATGGCAGTGGATGACTATCACCGTATGAAGCTCTTTTCCAACATCTTTAAGGAAGTGGACATGAAGTCACGTCCTGAAGCCAGCACTGGATTGGGAACCAAAATCTTTGCAGCTTTGGCAGCAGGAGCCGTAGTGACATCAGAAGTAGCGCATGGAATGAGCCATCATCCCCATCCTGAAATCTATGTAGATTGCACGGAAGGAAGACATCCCCCACGCCCCTACTTCAAGCCCGGAGTAGACATGCCCAATGAGGTGGCAGCGAGAAATTTCGAAGCACAGATGAATCAGGAAATAACAGAAATACGACGAGGATATTAATGGACGGAGATTTGACATACAATGACTTCTTGCAGCGATTGCGCATACAAGACGTGCTCGTAGATGCAGGTTATCGCCTGAACAAACGAGATGGATTGCGCTATCCGTCGTATATCCGTACAGACAGTGAAGGAAGGCGTGTGCATGGGGATAAATTTCTGGTGACACCCAACGGTCAATGCTGTTTTCAGCCACCACGTCAGAAACTGTATAATGTAATCTCCTTCATCAAGGAACATCCAGAAAAATTTGACGAATATCGAGCAGGAATGTCCACGGACAGATTGGTTAACTTGGTATGCAACCGCTTGTTGAACAATCCAGTGCAAGAACACTACAACCCGATATTGGCACCAAAAGCTGCAAGTAAGCCATTCTCATTAAAAGACTATGATTTGTTGAAGTTTGACACAGGAGATAGAAACACCCAAAAGCCATTCTATTTCTACTTCAAGCCAAGAGGTATAGACCTGTATACACAATATGCCTTTAACAAGCACTTTGTTCTTGCTACCAAACACAGGAACGACGGACTGAAATATACCAATTTGGCTTTTCCGTTGACCAAGCCGGGAGACACCACCATTGTCGGACTGGAAGAACGCGGTCGTCCAAGAATGGATGGAAGCAGCACATATAAAGGCAAGGCCGAGGGCAGCAATGGAAGTGAAGGTCTGTGGATAGCCAACTTGAAGAACGAACCTTTGGATCGTGTAGGTGGTGTCGGATGGTTTGAGAGTGCCTATGATGCAATGTCATTTTATCAGATACACCGTGAGGCAATAAAGCAAAATCCCGAGCTTTCACGTAAGGGCATATACGTATCTACGGGCGGTTCACCAACCAAAGGACAGATAAAAGGAATGTTGGAAGCCACACCGCAAGCTCAACATTATCTATGCTTTGATAACGATAAGGCAGGACGTGAATTTGTGGAGCTATTCAAACAAATTGCGAAAGAGCAAGGTATAAATCCAGACAACGTTAGAGTCATGCCAATCCCCATGTGGGCAAAAGATTGGAATGATGTGTTGTTGGACAAACCAAGTGAGGAGCATATCAAATCATTGGAAGGAGAATTTGAGCCATTGGGAGTACCAGACGAAAGAAAACCAGGAGGAATGAGGAGGTGATGTGGGGTGCTGATGATAAGCCTTTTTGAGCCTTTCTAAGCCGACTAAGCCATTGGTGTGGTGGACTTTAGACAAAAACCGATATAAACCACGTATCTGTTTTCCGAGTCTTCGACTTGCTTTACATCCAGCTAAAGCCTTACGAGAACGAGTTCTCGACTGCTTCATCTGAATGCAAAGCTGTGGCACGATGTGCCATTCGGAAAACAGATACGACGATAAACGGAATAAAAACCGTTGGGGCTTGCGAAACTGTGCATCGGAGAAATGGATATGGCAATAAACATAGAAAAAGGGACTGATAATACACGGAAAGGAGTGGTGAAAGAAATGAGTATGAAGATATTGATATTGTCATTGGGTATGATGATTGGCATAGTGACGGATTGCAAGGCACAGATAACTGCATCAAATCCATTGGAATGGATGGCACTGGCTGAGGGTAATGAACTGTTGGAAAAGCAGATAGACAGTCAGATCAATGGTCAGAAGAAAACAGCCATATTACAGAATACCATTGCAGCCGAGTTCGATCAAATGCACAAATGGCAGAAACAATACAACAGATATTTGAAAGACATCAGCGGTTACGCCTCTTCGTTGAAAGCCTGTACCCATCTATATGATGACGGAGTGAGAATCTTCATCACTTTGGGCAAGTTGCGCAAAGCCATCAACAATAATCCGCAAGGCATTGTTGCGAGTATGTCAATGAACAACCTATATATTGAGACAGCTACAGAATTGGTATCAGTCTTTACCTTGCTGAACGATGCCGTATCGCAAGGAGGTAACGAGAACATGATAACAGGAGCAGACCGAAGCAAGACCCTTTGGGCTTTGAATGACAAACTCAGCAGTTTCAGTAAGAAACTCCATCGGTTGTATCTGAGCATACGCTACTATACATTCAATGACGTATGGAATAATGCTACGGCAGGAATGATAGACAGAAACAATGCAGATGTTGCAAGGCAAGCAATGGGACGATGGCGAAGAGCAGCGCAAGTGACAGGAGAATAAGAACCATTTGTAGGAATAAGCCTTATAGAGCCTTTTTAGGCAGACTGATTCATAGCGTGTAATTGGCTGTCTGTAGGTGAATGAGCCTTTCTAAGCCTCTTTACGCCGACTAAGCCATTGATGAAATAATTATGCACTGAACAGGATTGGACGGATAAGTCAGATTGGACAAATACAATGTTGAACGAAAGAGTAATGGAATAAATGGGAGTTGTAAAATATATAGGAGCAGTGGTGATAGTGATGCTAATGAGCATTGACAAAACCTATGCCCAGTCAGACCCGACGTTGACGGGAATGATACTGATGTACACCAACAAGGCAGAGAAACAGTTGAAGAACCAAGAACAAGTGATGTTGATGATGACCACAGGGCATATCTGGACAAAGGAAGAAGTGAAGGCAACCACAGACTTGCATCGAGAGTTCAACAACTACCTTGACTCGTTTCGTTCGATTGTATGTTATGCAGCGCAGGTATACGGATTCTATCATGAGGTGACGCAGCTCACAAATAACATGGGTGGACTAATCAAGCAACTGGATGCCCATCCGAGTAATGGATTGGCCGTAGCGTTATCCACCAAGCGCAATAAAATCTATCGTGAGTTGATACTGAACAGCGTAGAAATCGTAAATGACATACGAACAGTATGTCTGTCAAAGAATAAGATGACAGAGAAAGAACGCATGGAAGTAGTGTTTGGAATTCGTCCGAAATTGAAAGTGATGAACAAGAAACTGCAACGACTGACAAAAGCTGTGAAGTACACAAGTATGGGTGATATATGGTTGGAGATAGACGAAGGATCAAAGCCACAAAAAGCCAACAAACAAGAAATTGTGAATGCTGCAAAAAGAAGATGGAAACAAGCCGGACGAAACGTGATGCCGTAGCAATAAGCTGAGATAAGCCTCTTTTAGCCTTTCTAAATTGAGGATGAAGGTAGGCATCGTAAGTTTCGTTGAGAATTGTAAGGCTATTAATAGTAGGTCGGATAAGGCAGATATGAGGCCAAATAAATAATGAAATAACAAAAAACGATAGAATATGTCATTTTGGAGTAAACTATTAACAGTAGGTGGCAAGGCATTGGGAGCCGCAAAGACTGGAGCGAAAGCCTCTGCAAAGTCTATAGGCAATTCTGTGATTCATCCGTCACAAACCCTGAACCACGCTGGCAAAGCGGTAAAGACAGCCACTGTAGGAGGAGCTGTAGGATATGTCGGTTGGGAAAAGCTCACCACAGACAAGAGTGTGACACGCATTGTAAGTGATGCCGTTATCGGAGAAGAAGCAACCAACGCCATTGCAGGAACAGCCAGCGATGTAAAGGAATTGAAAGACAAGGCAGGAGAAGCGGTAGACAGCATGAACAATGCCATGGGCGACATCAACAGCAAGTGGAGCGGCATGAGCAAGTTCTTCCGCAATATCTTCAATGGAAACGGACTGGATATGTTCGGCAGTTTCTTCAGTAACCTCGGCAAAGGCAAAGTGTCGGGATTGAGTCTGGCGGGACTGGTGGCAGCAGCTTATCTCATCTTTGGTCGTTTCGGATGGTTGGGCAAAATAGCAGGAACCATGCTCGGTATGATGTTGGTGGGCAATAATGCCAACCTCAATCAGATGATGGGAAGTGACAGTGCAGGACAAAGACGTAGTGCATCAGTGGCTACTGCCGAAGACACACAAGTAAGAGGAATGAGAAGATAACAGAAAAAGTATGCAATATACAGAAGAAATGATATTACAGTCCAAGAGCGGATATTGTATGCCGTTTGAGGAGCAGCCTGGTAAAGAAGTGGCAATGACATTGGGATATGGAGAACAGACACATCCATCTACAGGAGAAAAGTTCTTTCATCACGGACTGGACTTTATGGTCAACCATTATCCTCTGTCCGCAGTGGCAAGTGGCACCGTATCTGGAGTTGGCAGTGACAGCATACACGGCATATACCAAACGATACGATATGGTAAATACGAGGTAATCTACGGACACCTTGCCAATGTGTATGCCAACTTCGGGGAGCCAGTAGTAGCAGGACAAGCAGTAAGCCTGAGCAGCGACCGATTGCATATCAGTGTAAAATTCGACGGAGAGGAACTGAATCCGTTGGAATTCCTGACCATGCTCTATGGCAATATCAAGGCTTTGAAACATCAAGGAAGGATTGGGGCGATAGACATTGACGATTTTGACATGAACATCGCCACACAATATGACAACGACAGAGAAGAAATCGAGTCATTGATGCTACGTTATCTGCCTTTATATATGGATGACCTACGGCATGGACAATACGCATTGTCGCCCCATCGGGAACAATCGCTACGTAACATTTTCTCGTTGGGAGCCATGAAACGCTACTTCTTTGAGGTTATGCCAAGCATGAGCAATCCGTTGGGTATCAGTCAGAGAAGTGTACCATTGGCATGTAAGGTACAGAATCTCCTAATTGGGGATTTTCTTGACTATTTGGCGTTACGCCACAATGTGTTCCTATCCACATTGAATGAAGCATTAAAAAAAAAGTCCACAGCGACCTCTTGAGCAGTAGTGGAGTCATCGATCCATTAATGAATTTGGAGGTGGACATTCAGAGCTTCGACATACCGAGAATAGTCAGCGTATACCCCGACCGCGCAGGAGTAAGATGGTGGACCAAAGCCTGGTTCAACAATCATGAGAACGGAGAGAGTTCTGTGGAGATAGAACGTCAGCAAGCCATTCTGTTTATTCTTGACCGCATAGAGAAAGACGAGTGGCTAACTGAATATTTCCCCAAGCAGATGGAAGTATACCATCATGCGATAGAGCAGACCAAAGAGCAACTGTTGAACCAAACCCTGTAAGTAACAAAGCAATGAGCATAAAGAACAGCAAACGATTTGCGGAGATAGAATATAGTCTGCAACATTACTTTGAAGGCAGTGTCTTGTCTGTAATGAAACAAGTCAGAAAGACCTTGAACGACAAGCAAGTTAAGGAACTGGCAGACTACCAGCGTAGTCCGGCAGGTATCATGGCATCATCCAATCCTATGTTGATAGACATGGGTTGGCAAGCAGTGCGCACAGCTGGCGAGTGGAACAGCAAGACCACCGAGGACTATCTCAAGATGTGCAATGAGAAAATGCAAAACGACAAAGCGATGCAGCGTGACTTCGCATTGTTGTCAACAGAATGGCGTAAAGCCGTGGTGGAACAAATCGGACGTACAAAATACGATGCACTATCCAAACAAATAGGATGCGATTTGGCATATGCCTATATCGGTCAGCGGATGGAAGACCTAATGATCAACAAATTGGTTGTGGATGACATCCCCAAATCATCGATGGAATACATCATGCGAAAGGCAGCCAAGCAAAGTATCTGGGGATTTACTGAGGAATTGATGAAGTCCCCTTTAACCAAAGAGATTGAGGCAAGAAGCGAGAAAGCCTATAAGCCCAGTACCACAGAGAAAGTTACGGGACGAGTGGCAGGTTCTGCAGTAGATGCCGTATCGATGGGAGCTTTTAATGGTTGGACAACCTTCGCCAAGTTCGTTGGCTGCGATGTTGCATTAGGATATGCCTTAGACAAAACCGTTGGCAGTACAGAGCACCGCAAGGAGCAAGTAATGGAGCTAAGCATCAGCAAAGGAATCTTTGGCAGTAACGGCAATGTCTTCAACGGCTTTCGTAAACATGCCAATGAATTTGAAGAATCTGGAGGTTTCCTGCAAACGCTTAACGGACAGTTATCACATAAAATCAAGTTACCAACAAAAAAATACAAGCCTGTGACATGGACAACAAATAGCAATAACAAATCCCCTTTTCCTGTGTTTACACCCAATACGGACTTTCTGAAGTCCAAAGATATACGTAAGGATCCAAAATACAAGGACGTTCCATTGATTGTAGCACCAGGAAAGGAAGATGACTATCTGAAAGAAAAAGCTCAGCAAGAAGCGGCAAAACAAAAAGAGGCAGAGCGCAAAAGTACGGAAAGAGAACAGGGAACTGACAGTTCAGGAGAAGCACAATCTGTTGACGCATCAGCAGATGAGGATAAAGCCAATCAGTTGCAGCAAGCCAATGAAAACGGATGGGAAGGACTGTTGGCAAATTTCGGCTTGGACGGTTTCGGCGACATCACCCATAACCTTGGCTATGTGCTCGCCATGTTGCCAGATATGTTAGTAGGATTGCTTACTGGCAAGACAAAGTCCTTGAACATGGATAACAGCATGATACCGTTGGCAAGTATTGTGGCAGGAATGTTCGTGAAGAATCCGATACTTAAAATGATATTGATAGGTATGGGAGGAGCCAATCTGATAAATAAAGCCGGACATGAAGCATTGGAGAGGAAAGCCAATGAAGGCGTAATGCCAGATAGATATGCAGCAAGCAATCGACAAGTCGCATACAGGCAATATGCAGACGAGCCATTGAATCCACGTTTAAGCAATCCTGTGCTAAAAGGCAGTTGTTTGATAGTACATATCGACCGGGTGCCATGTACCATTCAATTGCCACAAACCGTGGTGGATGCATATCATGCAGGGGCGTTGCCGTTGAATACCCTTGCCAATGCAATACTTGCAAAAAATGAGCAGATGCAATCTGTGGCCATGCAGCAGTATGAGAATGGTCGTGAGGAGCGTGAGACAGTCAGCAGATCAAGAGGAATACAATAAGAACATAATAAAAGCACAATATGAAAGACAAGAGTCAGGCAGAGAAAGCGGCTGCAGAGAGACAAGTTGAATTACTCTCTACAGCGTTGGGCAGTGCGCCATCAGCAAAAGGATATTGGTTGAACGCATCGGGTAAGACCTATCCAAGTTTCTATCCCAAGGGATTGACAGTAAGTCCGTTCAATGCATTGATCATGTCATTGCATTCGGACAAGTCTGGTAGCAAGACCAACCTTTTTATGCCTTTCAGTGAGGCAAAAAGACAAGGAGTGGCGGTAAGGGAGCATGAACGAGGAGTACCGTTCCTTTTCTATAATTGGAACCAATACGTCAATCGTAACAATCCAAAGGATATTATCAGTCGAAACGACTATCAGGCATTGGATGTAGAACAGCAGAAGCAATATAAAGGTATACACAATCGAGAGATACGCACACTGTTTTGCATTGACCAGACCACAATGCCATTTGCCAATGAGAAAGAATACAAAAAACTGTTGGCAGATTATGGCACAGCAGAGGAGCGAGGTCAGGGAGAAGGAGATGATCGAGCCATGCATGTTCGCTTCAATGACTTTCTATTGAAAATGCGTGACAATCTGGTACCCATACGTACGGACGGCAGCGGTGTCGCACATTACGACACGGAAAAGGATGCAGTGTACATGCCACGCCAAAAGGACTTTGAGCATTACAATGACTATGTGCAAGAAACATTGCGCCAGATTGTATCTGCCACAGGACATCAACAGCGGTTGGCACGTGAAGGCATGGTGATGAAAAATGGTACAGCCCCATCGGAGGATGCCGTAAAAAGAGAACGATTGGTGGCTGAATTAGCTTCAGGAGTGAAAATGTTGGAGTTTGGACTGCCAGCGCGATTGTCGGAAGAAGGTTTGCATCTGACAGATTACTGGGTTCGTGAGTTGAAAGAGAATCCCTGCCTGATAGATGCTGTAGAGAGTGATGTAAACAATGCCCTTTTAGTAATGCGCAAGGCAGAGCAAGGAGAAAAGATAGAATACTCCACCATGCGCAATCAGCGAGAGACCAAGGAACTGATGGACCAGTTGCCTAAACACTATCTCATAGCGGATGAAATCAAACAGCATCCCGACAAAGACAACAAGACCATCGTATTGGTCATCGACAAGGAGAAAAAGACAGCCGACGTGGTTATGCCGTCAGGAGCCTCATTAGAAGTGAACAATGAGATACAGGGCATGAGCAAGCAACGCATCCAGAAAGCATTGGAACGTGAAGGCATCGAAACCATACGCTTCTACAATCCTGACGGAGCATTGGGGTATCGCCCCGATGACAGTTACTTTGCGGACAAGCAAGTGGACATCGCCCGACTGAAAAATTGGTCGTTAGAACATCTATCCACATTAGATGCCAGTCCTGCTGTAGATCGAGCCAAGGATGTTGGGTTCAGTCAAGTACAGATGATACAAGACGACAAAAACCGTTGGGCATTGTATATTAAGCCCGAGGGACAGAACGGATATAGCATATATCCAGACAAGGCAGACATCAACCAGTTCTTTAGTACACTGAAGCAGTCGATGGACAATTTTGAAGCAGTAAAGATGGAGTTGGCAAACAAGTATCACCACCGTGCAGCCGTACAACCTGACTTGAAAGTGGACCTGTTCGGGAGCAATGACCAGGACATTGATATGAACCGCATAGAACGTGTGTGCGTGTTCAAGACCAAAGAAAATGGCATTCTTTGTTCAGCAACCATCGACGGAGAGAAGATGAAACCCAGATGCATTACCCCACAGCAATGGCAGCGGTTATGGGTAGCAGAAGACAGAAACAGCTATAAAACGCATTTGGCAGCAACCCTATTTGCTGACGTGCTGAAAGCAGGAGAAAAACAAGAACAGACATCATCGGAGAAACAGGAAGTAGAGACCGAGGTGAAGCAGGAACAGCAAGGAACCACAGAGAAGCATGAAGAGGAACACCGGGAATATCACGAGGAAGAAGACAAACAAGACAAATCCGAGGAGAAGGTCAAGGAGGAAAAAGCAACTGAGGAAAAGAAAGCACAAGAAGCCCAAGGCAAGAAAGAGCAGAATGCATCTGGCATAAAAAAGCAATGGGATGACTTGAAAGCCAAGCACCCAGATGCATTATTGTTGTTCCGTATTGGTGATTTCTATGAGATGTACAATCAAGATGCATGCAAAGGGTCTGAGATATTAGGAATTACGCTGACCAAACGAGCAAGTGGCAATATCAAAGAAATGGCAGGATTTCCATACCATGCCCTTGATACCTACCTGCCTAAACTGATACGGGAAGGACAACGAGTAGCCATCTGCGATATGTTGGAAGAGCCCAAACGGCACAAGCAGGAGGAAGTGAAAGAGTTGGTAGAACCATCGAGAGGAATGAAGCGGTAGGTTTAAGTACAGTAAAAGGATAATAAAAAGTAGTAAGAACAATGAGCAAGAACCAATCATACGCCGACAAATATGCAGAGGCGGCTATGGAGCAGATGAAGCGTTATGGCATTCCTGCCTCCGTTACCTTAGCGCAAGGCATGCTGGAAAGCAGTAATGGAGAGAGTGAACTGTCTCGATTAGGGAATAATCACTTTGGCATCAAAGCAACAGCTTCGTGGTTGAAGAACGGAGGTGAATATCTGGTATATACGGATGATAAACCAAATGAAAAGTTTTGCAAATACAGTTCTGTGGCAGACGGCTACGAGCATCATTCCAAGTTCCTCGCTAATAATCAGCGTTATGCCAAGTGCTTTCAGCTGTCACCAGATGACTATAAGGGTTGGACTAAAGGGATAGCCAAAGCCGGGTACGCATCAGGTATGGGATATGCGGCACATTTGCAGGACATCATCGAGCGGAATGGGCTACAGAAGTATGACCAGCAAGTGATGAGCGAGATGAAGGCGCAAGGGAAGTCATTCGGAGTGGAGAACAATCCAAGACAAGCAGCAAGCGAAGAACGAGTACAAGACAAACGACCAAATGGCAAGTATTCATTCCCTTTGCTCCGTGAAACCTATCTATTCATCACTTCTCCGTTCGGTATGCGTCAAGATCCGATGGACAAGAGCAAGCAGCAAATGCATAAAGGCATAGACATCCGTTGTAAGCATGATGCCGTATTAGCAACCGAGAATGACGGTAAGGTGGTAGCCGTCAACCAGAATGTGAATACAGCAGGAGGAAAAAGTATCACGGTGGAATACAATCGTGAGGACGGCAGCAAGGTGCAAACTACCTATATGCATTTGTCGGAAGTAAATGTAAAAGTGGGCGATGCCGTGTCAGCTGGACAAAAGATAGGTGTAACAGGCAATACTGGAACAAGAACCACAGGAGAGCATCTGCATTTTGGAGTAAAAACAATTGCAGCAGACGGGACAAGTCGGGACGTGGATCCATCCAGTTATCTGGCAGAAATCGCACAAAAAGGCAACATCAAACAGCAAGCCTTGTATAATGGCAATGACCTGTTGGCAAAATACAAAACCGATGTGCCAAGCAATACAGAAAGCATGTCACCTGATGCATGGATGAAGAAGTTGCTGTCGTCTGAAGATAGCGGTGTAGGATTACCAGTTGGCAGTGACCCTATCTTGGAAATGGCAATGACAGCTTTCTCATCGTTGATGATATTGGCTGTGAAAATAGATAACAAAGAAGCCGAGGAACAAAAGGCAGCTATCAGTCAATCAGTCAGTGAACGGTCTGTAGATTTGACTTCACTGGTATCAGGCATGAAAACATGCAGTCTGAGTATTGGTGACAATGGTCGTGCGATACTGACGGCAGACAATGGCAATGTCAAAGTAAACCGTGAACTGACATCAGCAGAATTGAGCAGACTGTCCGTCACCTTGAACGACCAAGGATTGAACGAAGAGACCAAACGGTTGCGAGTAGCAGGAATGGTAAACAGCATTGTCATCAGTCAGCAGACTTCGCAAAATTTTGAGCAAGGAATGCTGGAACAGCAGGGATGCAACGAAAGCATGCACAGATAAATGAAGTGTGATGATTGAGATAACTTTTTAAAAAGTATAAGACTATGATGAAATGTAATGTAACTATTTGCGGTGTGGTGAGCAAAGCTGCCACATGTCGCACGAATAAAGAAGGGAAGCCGTTCGTAACATTTAGTGTTGCAGTGGTCATCCCTGCCAAGAACGGAATCAATAAAACAATTGAAGTTAGCGTGTTGAAGGATGGAACACTGACGGAAGTAGGCAATATTGTGACGGGACAGCGCATAGAAGCAGTCGGTGTGCTTATCCCCAGGAAACATGGTGAGAACATGTATTACAACATGAATGCAACAGCTGTCAATACCGATACAACAGTAAAGGAAGACAGCATTGTAGGACAGTTGGAGTTCCGTGGAAAGATAGGTAAAACCATCGACGAGAAAAAGAGCAAGAAGGGTGAGCCGTACCAAATGTTTTCAGCTTATTCAGCGACTAAAGCAGAAAACGGTTTTGAATACATCTGGGTACGACTTGTCCGTTTCAACAAGGAGCGTGAGGCGTGGTTAGTACCAGGATGCCGAATAACGGCTAAGGGCGAACTGGAGTTGTCACTCTATAACGACCGACTAACATTCTCATGTAAAGTGGACGAATTGGCGGAATACGTACCACAGCCGTATAACCCTAATGCTTGACGCTTATGGCAAAATACAACAAACCAACCAGTGATGGTCCGAGCAGTGAGGAAAAAGCTTTGGACCTATTTGCTGAGATGATGATAGAAAAAATCCAAAGCATTGACAAAGACTGGAAAAAGCCTTGGTTTACAGATGGTGCACTGCAATGGCCGAAGAACCTTAATGGTAGAGATTATAACGGTATGAACGCCTTTGTACTGCTCCTTCAGTGTGAGAAACGAGGTTGGAAGATACCCCGTTTCTGTACATTCGACTGTGTGCAGCGGTTGAACAATACGGAGAAAAAGGATGCCAACGGAGAGACATTGCCACGTGTGTCTGTGTTGAAGGGTGAGAGATCGTTCCCTGTTTTTATAACCACTTTTACCTGCGTGGACAAGGACACCAGGGAACGCATCAAATATGATGACTACCGTCAACTGTCGGAAGAAATGCGGAAGCAGTACAATGTATATCCGAAACTACAAGTCTATAGAGTTTTCAATGTACAGCAAACCAACTTGCAGGAAGCTCGTCCCGAGATGTGGGCAAAGTTGGAAACAGAGTATGTAAAACCGGTGCAGGAACAAGGCGAACAATTCTCATTCGCTCCTATCGATGCAATGATTAAGGACAACCGCTGGATTTGTCCCATCAAGCCACAATATGGAAACAATGCATATTTCTCAATTAGCAAGAATATGATTGTAGTGCCAGAGAAGCAACAGTTTGTGGATGGAGAATCGTTCTATGGAACCTTGTTTCATGAAATGGCACACTCGACTGGACATGAGACGGTACTCGACCGTTTCAAACCTACAACATTCGGCTCTTCTGAGTATGCACGTGAGGAATTGGTGGCTGAATTAGGCAGTGCGCTTGTCGCCCAAAGATATGGAATGGCAAAACATATCAAAGAAGATAGTGCAGCTTATTTGAAATCATGGTTGCAGAGTCTGAAGGAGTCTCCACAATTCATCAAGACCACGCTACTTGATGTGAAGAAAGCGACATCAATCATCAATCAACATATTGATAAGATGTCGCTCGAACTGGAAGAAGCCCAAACGGAGGATGTTGTAAAAGAAGCAGACCAGAAAGTTGCAGATAATAAAACTGTTGCACCCTATTACGCTTCTGTTGTCTATCTGCAGAGTACCGATGACACAAGTGTATTGGATAGTTTGAAAGATATAGGTGACTATGACCGTCTGCTGCAAGAGGCAAAGGAATATGACCAAGGCGATGCCATTGATTTGGAACACACATATAAGAGTGCCGTGCAGAACTGTGGTGACGATGTATTGGCAGACGATGCCCATTACGCTGTGGTATATAATGGTAGTGTTGGCGGCACCTATGAGGTGATGCGCAAGGTGACAGAGGAAGATGTTCGTGACAGTATTACTCGATACGGATTGCCTTCTGAGGCATCAAAGGATGTAGAAGAGGTGGCAAAGTCGATGATTGCAGAAGACTTTTCTGATTTGTCAAAGCGCAAAGCTCCAGTCTTTGAAATGCCAAACGGCGATGTGCTGCATCTGCAATACGACCGTGAGCACGACAGTTTTGAGCTCGGAACTGTTACCAATGCCGGGTTGGCAGTGCAGCATATTCTCAGCTATGACCACAGCTTGTCACTTGCAGACAATATCGAGGACGTGTATAACACGCTTTGTGAGTTGCCAGACTATCAGTTACAAGAGGAAAACGCGGAAGAAGAAAATGTAGCAAAGGCTACGTTCCGCAGATAAGAGAAGCCAGCCGTAGGGAGAAGTTATTGTCCTCTCCTTACGGCTGGCTTTTGTTTGGTCTAAGCGTTGAAAGCGTTACTGAGTGCCGTGTGCAACTGATAGACCATATCCTCAGCAGCGTTCATGTCCGCTACGATGTCGGCTATGTGGTATGGCGCACCGTTATGTCCGTGTCCGTCTTCGCCAATCCACAGGTAGGCTTCGTAATCCGGGTCGTAGTCTTGGTAATAGCCAAAGATATTCTCCAAAAGCACATCGGGGTCGTTGTCAAAAGTGTTGGCTGAGAAAGAAAAATCCTGTCCTTTAGGCGTGAACTTTGCAAAATTGAAAGTGATGCGTAATTCATTCTGCTCCTCGATAGTGACAGTCCAACCTTCTTTTTCGGCTACACTGATAACCATGTCTTGTATCTTTTCCATATTGTGATAGTTTTTGTGCCGTAGACTGGTTTGAGCAGCCTACGGCAGATGTTACAAATTAGTTCTTTGGGGGCTTTGAGTAAAGACGATGAAGAAAGCTACGCAATTCATTGTCTTGTATGTTCTTCAGTTTGGTTGGTGTAAAACCTTTTACCTGACATACATGGAACTTGTCATTTATCCCATACTTGGAGCCATCAATCTCTATTTTCTCCAATTCGTTTGCTGATACATAGCCGTATTCCGTTTCGCACAATCCGCATACAATAGTGAATAACATAAAGTCGTTTCCTTCAGTCTGTCCTTCAAGAACAAACCATCTGATGTTTCCTATAGTAAATATAGCCACACAAATAGCGTCTTTGCCTTTTTCCTCTTGTGAGTAAAGAGGAAAGTTTTTTATTGCCTCCATAAACTGAGGCGTAATCAGTTTGTTCGTCATATCAATACTATTTTGCTTGTTCATAAATATTCGGTTCGCTTGTCACATTGTAGATATAATCACCACAACGTACCAATAATGCGTCCTTGCCATAATAAAGGCTTTTCATGCATTTCACACTGCCTGTCTTGTGGAAATTAGGGAAACGGCAGATGTCAAACCGCTTGCCTTGTTCTTTTGTCAGTCTTTTTACTTTCATATCCGTTTGAATTGAATTTTATTTTCTTCCCTTTGATTGAAGCCTTATCAGCTTCGCTTGTCGGGAACTTGATTTTTCGTGCATTTCTAAACTGCATGACAAGAGTGATAAGGCAAGCAAATGACAAGGAATTGAACGGAATACCCAATATCTTTGATTTGGGAAGGCTGCCGTTCCATTCCGAAGTGCTTAGCCAAAGGCGATGCTTGACGTTCACTCGATGCAGTAACTTTGCATAGAAAAATGATGGGCTGACAAGAGCAAGTGAGCAAAGGAGACAACCACCAGAATAATGTTGCGTGCAATCATTAGGCTATATATAGACAAACAGTTTAATGACTAAAAATGGAAAGAAAAGCAACATTTGTAGCCATCGAGAATGATGGACAGAAGCGAACAATTGAGAATTGGAAGAAGGCAGACATACTGCTATTACTGGAAGCGCTGAGAGTTAAGAATCAAGACCTGTATGTATTCATGCAGGATTGTGTGACAAAAGGCTATCGGCAAATGAACCTTGTCAGTATTCAGTGTGAGGAACCGCCACCATTGGGGAATTATCCTACAAGCGAGAAGAAAACACCAACATTCAAGTCATCATTGAACGATGGACAATTAGAGAAATTGGTAAAAATGCTCAATGATATAATGGTATTTGCACATCCTGTTACGCTGACCAAAGAAGTCTTGGGGGCATTCTTCAAATGTGAGCAGACAGAATTGAAAGTGCGTAACCTGCGGTTGTTGTGTGCAGTAATGCAAGCCTTGTCCAATTACGGACATATCGGAAAGAATTGGCAAGCTCCAATATACAAGCACAAGCTGCTTTGGGCATATAAAAAAGAGGGATATGTCAACAGAAGTGATTTGACTACAGCAAACCATGCCATAAACAATGTTTTGATGGATGAGCGTGTGAAGACAATAATAAAAACGGTCAAGAGTCTATGAGTAACAAAATGCGAAAAGTGCTGACATGTCAGTGCGAGCATGAAGCCACTTCAACTCACAGCCGTACCTTTGCAGTGGTTTCAAGAAAGCCGCTAAACAATCGCAATTTATCACATATCAAAACATTCGAAATGAATAAAACAAGTACATTCCTCGTTGCAGGAGCTATGTTTGCTGCAATGACTTCATGCTCAGAGAGTGACGTGTATCTATGTGGATGCAACGCAGACAAGGAGCAGTGCCAGTTGAGTATCAGTGAAGTGAACAAAGAGGGGTATCGTCTTACTCGGACAGCTACGGAAAAAGAATCCTTCGTAGACGGTGATGCTTTAGGCGTGTGGGTAGACGACATCGTTAATGATACCTACAATGGTACTGTCTACTCAAACATCAAGGTGACAAAAGGCACAAACGGATGGACATTCCTGAACAATGTAGCCTTGACAAGCAGCAAGGCACGTGTGTATGCCATTTATCCGTATAACGAGAAAATGCAAGACAAGAAGGTTACTCTGTCTGTTGATGACGATACCGATTATCTGTATGATGTCGTGTCAAATGCATCAAACATCAACCCAACTGTGCAATTAACAATGAAGCACATCCGTTCCAAACTCATTGTGAAAGTGAAGAGAGGCGACTACACAGGTGATGGAGTCATTACAGCAGGAACAGTCTCTGGTTCCTCGATGATGCTGAATGGTAGCTTCGATATGAAAACAGAAAAGCTTCAGTCAACAGAAGGATCAGGAACTCTGAGTTTTACTGGGACAGTTTCAGGAGAAGGAACGTTGGAAGATCAGTGGTTCGTATTCAGCAAGTTCGGCGGTTCTGCCTCTAAACTGTCATTCAATCTCACCATTGACGGTATAAAATACCCGACAGCACAATCAACAGAAGGCGTGATATTTGAGAAAGGTAAAAAATACATCTACACACTGACCATCAGCAACCACAAGGTGGAAGTGTCCAAAGTGGACATTGAGCCATGGGCAGACGGTAAGGACGAGGATGTGACCATAACAGATTAACGCTTGATGGATGAAGAGTATATTATCGCGATTGTCGTCATTGTCAGCTATCTGTCTGTAAGGATAGCTTACTGGTGGGGCAAGCGTTGGAAAACAAAAGCCACACATGCCTATATGATAATCGGACAACGTGGTGCCAGCATTGAGGAATGCGAGTGGGGCTATCGTAATGCCCTACTCGCAGGAGAACAAAAAGCAATGATGTTCTATGCTTGTGCTGCCATGCGTAAGTTCATGGACGAGCAACCACTGACACCCAATGCGTTTGAAAATGGACTTGGTGAAACAATTCCATTCGTATTCTATGACTATTATCTACCTATGAGAATAAGGAATTTTGGGACAGAAGACCAAAGGGAATTGTCTTGGCTTGTCAATGAGTTCAAAGAAGGTAAAAGAGACGCTTCGGAATACTATCTGACAGCCATTGCCAAGCTCGGATTGAGTGGAAACCTGACAATTCTGTTTATGCCATGCAGTAATGAACGGAACTATTATTTGCGTTTCTGTTCTCTGGCGAAGCAACTCGGTCGTTACCGTGAGCTGACACCAGAAATGTACAGCATGACATATATAGCGCATAGAAAGAGCAAGCATAAAAGTATGGATAGGTCGAAAATATCAGTAACCTCCAATATCGTGGTGGATGCCAATGTGGTGGGCAAACGCAATTGTGTACTGATAGACGATGTCTGTACTACTGGCGACTCAATACGGACACATATAGCAGAACTGCAAGCTTATGGCGTTCGTGTTGTGGGAGTCGTATGTTTAGGTAGAACAGCTCGCATCCCAAATCGCGATAAGATAATGGAACAAGCAAAGAAGGACAGCAATCAAAATTTTGAGACATGAACAACTTGACGATTATCGGACGGCTTGGTGCAGAGCCTGTCGTTCGAACAACAAAAGAAACAATAGTTGCCCGTATATCGCTCGGAGTCAACCATAAAAAAGACAAGGTAGAAGAAACAGAATGGTTTGAAGTCATACTGTGGAACAATCTCGCATTAGTAGCTCAACAGTATTACCATACGGGTGATAAGGTATATGTGAAAGGACATCTATCATCAAACTCCTATGAGGACAAGGAAGGCATAACGCACAATGTCACCCAGATTGTGGCTGACGACATTGAAAAACTGAGTACAGCCAAAAGGAATATTCAAGAACAAAGCAAGTAAAACAGACATGGGAGTTAACAAAGTAAATCTTGTGGGAAGATTGGGCAAAGATCCTGATTTTCACTATGTAGACAAAGCCACCACAGTGTCACGTCTACGTGTAACGGTAAAGGATTGTGACTATGATATAAATGGCGACAAAGGCAAATACACGACATGGGTTAATGTCGTGGTACGGAACAGGTTGGCATATGTTGCAAAGAATCGACTCTATAAAGGAGCTGTTGTTGCTGTTGAAGGCAGAGTGGTCAATCACAGCTATGTGGACAAGAATGGCAACAAGCAATATATGTTGGAAGTGGAAGCCAGTTGCCTTGAATGTCTGAGTGGCAAGAAGTCAGCTGATACAAAATCGGGTGAGTCTGATTCAAATATTACAAAGGTAGAGTTGGAAAATGTCTTAGGTTCCATTGAAGAGAAAGGCACTTATGAGACATTCGGCAATATAGCCATAGAACGTTCTCCTATTGAACTCGATGAACCTGATGCACAAGGCGAATTGTCCATCAATGATGTTGGAATGCCCAAGAAACGTGGTCGCAAGAAGAAAGCAGACACATTTCCAGAATAAAGTATAAGATAAAATCCAAGATGCAGACTTGTTCATACCGCATCTTGGATTTTGCGGTTATTCGGGTTGTAAAAGCCACTCTTTCCAATCCATTTCGTCAATGGTTAAATCGTCCAATTCCCAATCGTATTCCAATTCGGGCATCGGTTCTTGTGAATATGGAAAATGTATCGTGTAGCCGATTTGCCCATAAGAGGCGTGTAAGGGTGTCACACACAATTCCTTCCCAAAATAGTTCTGCGGAGTCAGATATTTATCCCAAGCAAAGCGTTCTGCCTTGATATTACGGCATAAACGGTTTATGTACTGTTCTGTTGTCATTGCTATTGGTTTTAATTTGGTATTGAATGCCAACCATAATGAGGTCGGCTTCCAACACGAATTTATTATGCAGTCATTCTTTCCATGACCAGTCCGACATTCTTTTGTACAAGATTGATAATGGCATCGTGATAGGGAGAATTGCCATTGCAAATACCACGAGACTGTAACACTTTGAATGTTTCAAGGCTCAATTCCACTGTCTCGATGCGTTCTCCGTCAATTCGGGCGGACAAGACAAGCGAGTTAGGTTTCTTGTAGTATTTGCATTGTCCTACGCAATGATGCAAGGCATTCCCCTCTTGGTAATAGGCATCCACGCTATCCAATACACTCACGACAATAATACCATCTGTAAAGGACAAGCCAAAGAACTTGCGCTTCATTTCCTCAAATGCCGCCTCGTCAGCTATTGCTATTATTCGTTGCCGTTCTCTTTCTTCTTGCTCTTTAATGGCATTGAGTCTCGCAAGTACCTTGTCATGCTCCTTTTTAAGGTTTGTAGGACATACATAATGTGCGTTATGAATGTCATTTCCGTTTTTCGCCAACATACGGATATAGTCCACCCACATTTGAATATCTGTTATATGGTAGCCATTACGTAATACAATTTTGTATGATGCCCAACAAAAATTCAAATCATCCTTATGCATAACGAAATGACGCAATGCTGGTATATCATTCATTTTCAACAAGGTTTCAATTTTGCTATCTGTCAGTAAGGCAGACATCAATCTTTGAGGAGCAATGCCAAAAAATGAATTTTTCAGTCCGTTACGGCTTAACTTTGGAATTACCTTGCACTTTGGATAGGTATAGCAATCAGCGATATACAGATACGTTTCCTTGTATTGCCGTAATTCAAGTTCGCTGTTCCAAGCGAAACTGTCCACATAGCATCCCATTGTGCGCCTTAGACCTGTCACTTCCGTATTGCCGTTTTCATCAATCCATACCCTTGCCACTTCCATGAGTGATTGCATGGGCTTCTTTTTCTTGTGGAAAGTCACATCAAACCGAAAGACACGCTGCAACTGCAAGTCATCTTGAATGTCAATCACGGAGAAATATATCTTTTCCTTGTAATTTCTTCTGAGTGTGTTCTTGATTTCCAATGTTGTATGACAATGAGGACAACGGCAATGTTTATTATTACTATCGTTCTGCCATTGGTGACCGCAGTCCATACAGGTAGTCATTCCGCTTGGAGTACGGAAAGCCATGTGTTCTACGCAATGTTTGAAAGCCCAATCCACTGGTTTCTGTCCGATAGGCTGTAACTGCCCATTGGCAGCCATGACCTTGTATCCTAATTTTGTTTTCGGTTTCATACGCTTAAAAGTCAAAGAGTGAGGGAGTTGTTATTTCGGGTTGCGCTTTGGGTGTCTTCGGCTTGTTGGCACGCTTCTGCATCTTGCGCAGTTGCTCGGCTTGATATTCTTTCAACGCCTCTTGCCTTGCTTGTGCCTTTTCTTCTTCTGTGAGTTCAACGGTATGGTTTACAATCACATTGCAGGCAATAGGTTTGCAGATTTCGATGTCATCTTCATCAAAGAAATGTACGGCAAGAGAATACACCTCCTCGTCGGTAAGTCCCATACATTTGCTTCTTTTTACTTGGTTTAGGATAAAAGTCACACAGTCATCCATGTTTTTGTTCTCTTTGGCATACGACACGGCAAAGAGTTCATCGTTTTTGGCTCTCTCGTCCAAATACGCCTTGATTGTCTGTTTGAAATGTTCAGTCGCTTTCATTGTATCAATCTATTTATTACATTAAACATCAGTATCTTTTTCTTCCCTTATTTTAAAGCCATTATCAGCTTTGCTTGTCGGGATAGATTTTTCGTGCAATACAGAACGGCGTGAACAAAGGAAAAAAGGCAAGTAAATGGCGAAAGATTTAATGGAATACCCAATATCTTCGATTTGGGAAGGTTGTCGTTAAATCAACCGCACATTAGCACAGCGGTACTTGACGCTTGACTGGACGCAGTAAATTTGCAAAGAAAAACAGAGCGACATGCAAGGCCAATATGGATAAAAGTTCATAAAACAGGCATGAAAAGGTAGAATTTTAGGGTTTGACGTGAACTTTTCACTCCAAACATAGCGTATTCTCATAAAAACATAGTAATTTTGTACAAAATAAAAATGGAAAGTTATGTTATACAGGGTCATAATAGACAATTACAAGTCGTTTGCAGAAGAAACGGCTTTTGATTTGTTTCCCAATCCTAAAAGGGAAACATTCCCTAATCATGTATATGGTGAGGGTGCTACACCTGTGTTGAAAAGTACGGCTATATACGGTGCCAATGGCGCAGGAAAGTCCAATCTTATAAAAGGTATTCAGTTCATCAAAGAATTTACGACCACGATGAGTACTGGTAAGGACGCACAGAAAATGCGCAATTGGTATCTTAACAACAGATTCAAATTGCCTGTGGAAGATGAGAACAAGCCTATCTCGATGGTCGTTGAATTTGAAAACAATTCGCAAGCCTACATCTATTGCATAGAGATAGATATCAATGGCGTAAAGTCAGAGAGTCTGTTGCTTTCCGGATTAGGCAAGAGCAACCATGTCGTTTTTCAGAGAGACAGAGAAAGCGTTGCCTTCAAGAAAGCCAGAGTAGTAGAAAGCATCAAGAAAATTCTTGAAAGACAAATTGCCGATAATCCGTTTGGATCTGTACTTGCTATAAATGGTGTACTGCATCTGACAGAGGACGAGCATATGCGGAATGCTTTCCTATGGTTTTTGGAAAAACTTGAAGTGGTAGAAATCAGTAGGGACATACCTTGGCTGATAGAACATTTCAAGGATAATGCCGACATGATGAATTTTGTCGGAGAAATATTCACGAAAGTCGGATTAGGCATACAGAGTCTTTATATAAAAGATGAAAGCTTTGACCAGTGGCTGAAGAATGTCAGTCAGGAAGAAGGAAAGGTCGCTGATATAATGACCAACAAAGGCTTGTCTCTGTCAAAAATGATAGATGACGTACCTATGCTTACAGTAACGGAAGAAGATGGTAAACGCCTTGTTCGGGAATTTGTATTCCAACAGATAGGCAGAAACGGATCCGTTTGTGATATGGATGTAATGTCACAATCGACTGGAACATTGCGACTGCTGACGCTGATTCCTGCCATTTATTTTGCAATCAATAATGAAAAAACGGTATTGATTGACGAGATAGACAATGGTATTCACCCGATGCTTATAAAAAATCTGGTAAAATTCTTCGGAGAGTCGAAGTCTAATGGGCAGTTGATTTATACAACCCATGAAACGGCTTTGCTCAATCAGCAAGAGCTTCTGAGACCCGATGAAGTGTGGTTCGTAGAAAAAGTGGAAGGATGTACCAAAATGTATTCACTCAATGATTTCAAGATACATAAGACAATATCCATAGAGAACGGCTATCTTGACGGAAGGTTTGGAGCCATACCGTTTATTGGAACATTATAATCGCATGAGATATGGATTTAAACAAATTGCGATATTCCAAGACTGTTGCTGTCAAGGATATGGAGGCGCATTCCAATAAAACGAAAAAAGTAGCTGTTTTAGAAAAAGACAATTCATTGTCCGTCGGCAAAATGCCTTCAGACTACTCAAAAGGTGAGGCGACCATTGAGACTAAAATCGTCTTCATCATTTCGGGTGGCGACAAGCGAGAGAAGGATTATTTCAAAATGCTGATGAAAGACCGCCATATCAGAAGATTGAAAATTGCCTTTGTTTCCAAGAAAGGGCAAGGTCTTGTACCAAGCCAAATATTCGAGCTTGCAAAGGAATATCTTTTCAACAAAAGGTTTGTAACAGAGACAGACAGTTTCAGTATCGATGCTGACGATACATTGTACCTTGTTCAAGACATGGACGAGTTTGAGGTTGATATACGAACAATGTTTGATAAGGGCGATGAGATACAACAGGCAACGTGGATAGTAAGCAATCCTTCAATTGAAGTATGGCTGTTTTACCATAAATTCGATACGCCGAAAGGATATTTGGATGAAGGATTGAAAAAGCCTCTGAGTGAAAGAAGTCAATGGCTGAAGAAAAAGTTGGATGCCTTGGTGCCAGGAGGCATCAATCCTATTAACGCATTTGCAGATATTCGTATCGCCATTGCGAACAGTAAAGCCAATTATAAGGAGTACAATGGGCTTCCTGATGTCTATTCCACTCAAATGCACATTCTTGCGGAAGACATTTTGAATACACTTGGCAATGAATTTGACGAAATGCTTCAAAGAAGAAAAGAAATGGCAGAACGGTTTATGCGAAGTGAAATATAAAATGTAACGACCCCATATGGTAACAGCCGACTCATCACGAGCCGGCTGTTCTTACAATTGATTGTTTTGTCGTATGAATTTATAAAAACCTATCTATGATAGAGCATCACTTTCGTTTGCCTATTTGCCTCGTTGGGAGTATAATCGGATATTCCACCTTCGTTTATAAGAGTGATACAATCAGACGTCACCCCTCTTTTATTCAATTCCTTGGCAATGAATTTTGCTCTGGAAGTGCCAAGATTCTTGTTTATCTCTGCCGAACCAGTGGCACTATCAGCAGCCCCGACAACCTTTACTCTTAAGCAATGTTCGTTAGCAACGTGTGCAATCTCGTCCAAGTTCAGTAACTGCAACGGAGTGACAAGCTGCGTTGTGCCAAGCTCGAAAAAGAAGTACACGGGTGCACCAATGCAAACATTGCCATTTTGCATTTCAGTAAAATAGCCAGAGGTCCCGTGTTCATTCCTATCGAACAAGGAAGTGCTATCATTTTGGACAGGCGTGTTGCCGTCCCAACGCTTGTTGTTCAATCTTGCACGAAGAGAATTCAAACCGCTGTAGTCGTTGCGAGTGTAGTGGTTACCAACATTGCTATTGGCAGTTGGGCAATGATTAGAATAGGTATATTCGACATCCGTGTGAGCAGATTTGCCGATACGCTTCCATCCAACTTTACCAATATTGAAGGACAATCCTGCTGTCAAAGACATCAGATGATCACCAAATCTGCCGACTTTTCCATAGCCGTCAAACTCCTGAAAGGTGGTCGTATTGCCAATCTCCAAAGTAGCTGATAGTCGTTTCGTTAGACGATACTGACCTTGAATGCCGTAAGAGAGTGCAAAAGGCTTTTGTCCATTACTCTTATTGTGGAGCAAACCGACACCAACAAACGGAACGATACCCAAACGGACATCATCCTGTTTGCCGTATCTGTTTCCAAGCACATTCCACATAAAATCAGCGTGAAGATGCTGATAGTCTTGAACGGCAAGATTACAGTCTTTGAACTGCACACCTTGGTAATATAAGCGACCACCGACAGCTGGCGTAATCCATTTGCCGAATGTCAATCCGAATGTCGGCTTGATACGTCCGAACAAATCCTCACAACCTAATGGTTTGCCGATGAAAGCATTAGTTCCTCCAGAAACACCAACAAACCAATTGTCTGACCATAAAGAACCAATAGCAACGGCATCTTCATTTGACGGACTTCCAAAAGGCAAGCTCTTCGTACAATACTTCGTTTCTATTTTGGTGGAATCCATGCAAGTGGATAGCACACCTGCTTTCATCTGCAGTGTACACGCCACTGCAAGCATAAGTATAAATTTCTTTCTCATGTTCTTATTTGATTTTGTCATTAGAAAAGGAGTGAAATGGAAACCATGCCGATTAGCGTTTAGGCTTCTTGCCGATTGATGGACGCATCATTTTGCATGCCATCATCATGCAACGCCTTGCCCAAGCCCGGTTATCCTCGTCATCATCACGTCCCCATTTCATATCATTACCACTACCGCCACCACCATTTCCTTCGGCAAAAGTTGTGGCATTATCCACCATACCGAGGAACAAAAGTGTAGCGCAATGCATGATTTCCGTTCCTCGCTCTGCAAGGTCTTGAAGAAGAGAACCATCAAACATTTTCAGATCGACCTCGTTGAGCATTGCCAATCTGTGCTGTTGTTCGTTTACCAGATTTTCAAGCAATGCATCTTTCAACAGACTGTCCACTTTGGAATGAACATCACGGGCATATTCCTGCGCCTCCGATTTCAAATCGTCTGTACGTTGCTGAATGTCGGTCATATCACTTTTCAGTTCCTCAAGCTGTTGGTGAGCCATCAGCAGTTTCTCTTGCTTGTCTGTCAATTTGTTTTGTACAATGGTCAATTCGTCTTCAAGTTTAGCAACTGCTTCCTTCAATGCTTCAGGATTTGCTTTTCCTTCAAGAATCTGTTGCTGCAAGTTAGCAAGCTGTGCCTCCTTTTCAGCCTTCTCCCTAAGTAGATTTTCCACCATAGAAGAGAGTCCTTTAACTCTTCGCCGTGCAATGTCAATCTCCTTATTGAGGTCTGAAAGAGCTTTCTTGTGTTGTACTATCTGCTGCTCTATAGTTGTACATTGCTCAGACAGATGCCGACGGTATTCCTCCGTGCTTCTATGGCGAGCACCAGTTTCTGCAACAGAAGTTCCTCTGGACATTCCCCACTTTGCGTTAACCTCTGCAAAGTCGCTATGCAGTTGCTTCATCTTGGCACTGTATTCATATTTGTCATTTCCTGCAAAGAGCTTCTTGAACGCAAAACGTCCATCCTTAATCGGCAAAAGAGTGCAATGTATATGAGGGTTCAGTTCATCGCAGTGTACAATAAATGCAGCGATATTCTCTTCTCCATATTTTTCGCAGACAAAGGAATAAACATCCTTTGCCCATTTCTCTATGTCCTCACATCGTTGAATGTGACTATTGTCTGCTCCATGCTCGAAGTTTACCTTTTGCGTACCATACGCAAGTTCGTGCATACGTTCTCTTGAACCACCGAAAATGCAATTCACGACAGTTCGGTATTTGGGCTCCAAAAGTCCATCATTCGGATCTTTGATGCCTCTTTCACGTAAGTTCTCAGCCATACGTTCTGGAATGCTCTTCGCCTTGTTGATTGGAGCTACCAAGCCCCCCTTGACAATTTCAAAATTAAGATGTTCACGAGTCGGGTCGTAATTACCCGTCTGTGTAGCATGGTTCCACCCGTTCTCCGTCCAGTTGCGCAGATGCTCATTGCTCTGTGCTACTGTTATGCCCTTGGAAACACGGATGTCCATTACCTGTTTCGCATTATTCGCCATACCTTTTATATTTTTTGTTTGTACATGTATTTTGTCCCGGCTTGCCGTTAAGAGGACACCCCTCCCATCATCGACAGATGCATGGGGTATTAGGCTACCTCTACTTCCCTCTATTTGGACACTGGGCAAGCCCGGTGTGGTATAAGAGTGTTGGAATGGTATAACAGCAAGACGGTAACGTACCATAACTGGTTATGCAAACTATAGATGGTCTGCATGTCCAACGGATTGGGCTAAAAGAGAACGATATGCGTCAAGCAGGTTGCGGAACTGCGCCTTGGTTTGCGATGTTTCATTCGTCAACGACGAAGACATACCGTATATAAGCAGTTCAGCAAGTACTTGCGATGCCTCTAAAAGAGCAGAAGAGTCACCGTCAAGGTCATTGTCGTAGAACTGAACCATTGCATCTGTTGAACTGTTCGCAGAACGACGGATGACTTTGCGGTATGCCGCCATAGCCATACTTTCCAGATACATCTTCTTTGCAATCTTAAAATGGGCTTCTTTAGCTTGCTGAAGATTGCCGATAGCATCTGTCTGTTGCGTATGATAAACTTCGGTGAAATGCTTAATGTCCTCTTTGAGAAGGTTCATGCATTTCTCTCCAGCCTCCAAAGTTGACATGTTGTCCGATTCCCAATTAGACAGAACTGTTTGCAGCCTACTGGTAAGTCCAAAGTCTTCAGTGTCGGTTGTATCGGCATTGCCGTTGATACCGACAGGCATTGTAATGAGAAAACTTTTGGGAAGCCTGATGATTTCAATCTGACCATATTCATCTAATGTCTCCAAAAACGAGCGTACAGTGGAACGATGCCAATGCCATTCCACCGACAGGTCTGTTATGGTCACATGACATTGGTTTATGTTGAGCTCTTGATTGCGGTTCTTTAAAATGGGAGATACGAAATTCTCAGATGCCTTTTTCAACAAATTACAATAGGCTTCCGTCTTTGTTTTACGTTCACATACCTTTTCCTGAAGATATAGAAATAAGCCGATGTCTACCGATACGGTTGTATGTTTTTCTTTGTTATGCTTCATGTTGTTTTGTCTATATTATTGAATAATGCTGTGGATTGATTAGTAGTGCCATTATCCACATCTTCTGGCACAATAGAGTGATGAGTTAAAAATAATGTTCGGCAAGCGCACGAGAGTCTGCTCTCCATCTTTCCTGTTTTTCCCTGTCGTTCCATTCGTACAAGATGGAAGCAGACGGATAAAACGTAGCAGCCAAAAGAAGAAACGCAACAGTTACAGCCATTGTATACAGATGCGGTATGGCTACCATTGCCATTGACAGCACCGCCATCCTGAAATAGAGTTGCCGATGTGCTTTCATCAAGTGCAGCCAACGCTCCGCACGTTTATGTGAGAAGAGTATGCCACAGAGAATGGTGGAGAACAATACTCCAAATTCACCGAAATGTCCACTGACATAAATATAGTGGAACAACAGCAGTACAATGAGCAATGTCTGCAAGTACAGTCTACGTGCAGCTTTATTGCGGAGCATGGCTATATAAAACCTTGTCATATAGCTGTTACTGCTTTTGTACAACACGATTGGTACAATGAGAAGCAGTAACGGGAAAACCAATTGAAGAAAAATCCATGTCATAATTGATTGTTTGAATAGTCGCTATGTCAATAATCGGAGAGTTCAAGATTGATGATGCCGTAGGTGGCGTATTGTATAAGGGCGTTGACATCATTGTAGCCAATATTCTCAGCTCCACGTTTCAAGCGTCTGGCAAATTTTATGTCATGCAGTTTGAGCCTGTTCAACGCAAGGTCAAGTTCCGTTTCCGGGATTAGCCAAATGGTTCCCTTGCGGTAGTGTCGGTAGCGGAACATGGAGCGCAAAGCCAATGTACGGCATACGCATGGAAACTGACGCTCGTCCAGTTTGACGGAACAGACCTCGTAATGATTGGCATTGTCTACCTTGACCCAGGTGCGGTATTCGTCAATCAGAAAGACGATACGGCGGTAAATGTCACTTCTCATAAAAAGTCCATCAGTACCTCACTGTCATTTCTTTTGTAACGAAAGAGTCCGCTTTTGGAATGTAAACGCATATCAAGATTGACATCCGCACACATTTTTTCAAGTGAGTCATAGATAGTAACCTTGACGGCATTCACCATTTCATTACCGTCAGTCATCACATTTACTTTGAACATCTGTCCAAAAGAAGGATTGGAATAAGCACAAGAGGCATGTCCAAACTTGGTGTGTTGTGACGGAATATGATGATACAACATGATTAGCTCCATGTCATCCTCCAGTATATCCATCACCTCCTCCAAATCGATCGGCGTTGACAATGGGAATGTAAGTAACACGTAGTCATTATAGAACTGCGGTTGTTCCATTGTCGTCACATTGAGTAACTGAGGAAGTTGCAACGGGACAAATGCCATGAATTCATTGTAGAAGTGTCTAAGCATATTATCAATTTTAGAAAGTTGTGACGATTATTTTCATGAAGAGTGCAGGAAGTTCCTTCGTGCGTTCTTTGTCCATTCGTAGAATCTTGCCCAGTTTGTCGATAGTAGCAGGTGTTTCATCTGCTACTTTGTAAATGAGTTTCTTGTCCTTATCCGACAATATGGCAAAACTCAAACCGTCAATGGAAGTGTAAGGCTGCACCAACATCCAAAGATAAGCCTGGGCAATTCTCTCGTTCTTTACCTTGCCAGCTTTTGTATCGCCAACACACTGGGCTGCGTTCAATATAAGACGGCGGTTTGTTCGCATAGCCATGTATACTAAAGCATCACGGTGCGACAACTCCTTTTGGTTGGCTGAGCGGAAGACTTGCAGACAGCATCTGTCGGTTTCTTGAATGATGTCCTGCATATTCTGTTTGCCACTTTCACTGAGATGCGATAGTACAGAACGGAAAAGCCGATCCTCCTCTTTGATAAAGTCCAAAAGGTCATTCTTGCTGTGAATACCTTTTGATTGCACATGAACCAAGAAGTTGCGGTAACGATTCATCAGATTTACCATAGTGATGCCGTAAACAGGGGTTGCGTTCAATGAATCGAAGAATGGCTGCGCCTCAATTCTTGCTTGTTTCAAGTCCTCGTCCTGCATATAAGATGAAGCAACCTCTTTCAGCTGTAGCACATCATTATATGTGCGTGGTTTGGTTAATACGACGCGGCAGAACTCCTTCCGTAACGAATCGTGAATCACCTGATAGGTCTGATGCCAGTCCTGGTGTAAGGTTGATGTGGTGTCTTTGCGTAGACATGCAACAACAGAGTCGCGTATTACTCGCCATTTTTCTACTTCCACAAATAGTTTGTCGGAAGCCAGGTCCTTTTTGTTTTTAACTTCTGACAGATAGGAACTATAGGCGTTGACAGCCTCTTGGCTTGTCTTGTACGATTGTGATTTGTTGCTGCTACCACATGATGTACACACAAGTATGATTGCAAAAACGGCAGATGCTGCTGTGATGCGTTTAGTAAAGTTGAAACGAACAGATTTCATACTTGGCTTATGAGCTGTATGACTTGTTCCTTTTCGTACTTGAAAGTGGTGTATATTCATTTGCATGATGCTTTATTTTTTCTTGTAAATTGGAATTAAACGCTGCAAAGATAAGCATACATAGTTGTATTTCAAGTCATTTTCACTAAACTTTAAGCATATTTCTATATCATACTTGCAAGTATTATTTACGTTGAAAACAAGTGAAGGAAAATCGGGAGATACAAGTGCGATTTTGATAATTTCATTGCAAGTATGATTGAAGTACGGAGAAAACAAGTACCTTTGCATTTGTTTTCCAAAACTAATAGAAAAGAATGGCAAAAGTAGGTTACATATATTGTACATCGCATGATGATAGCTTAGCCGAAGTAAAGGCTTGGATGTCTGATTATGGATGTGTACAGATTGTCGAGGAAGAAACGGCACAAGAAAAGCTGCGCCCGCAATGGAAGCAGCTGTTGGCAAATCTGGATAGAGGTGACGAGTTGGTTGTCTCTAAGTTCAGCAATGCCGTACAAGGGCTACGTGAACTATCCACTTTGTTCGAGTATTGCCGTGTCAAGGTTATTCGTTTGATTTCGATAAGAGACCGAATTGATACAGCGGATAAACTTTTCCCAGATACAAGTACTATGCAAATATTACAGATGTTTGGAGCATTACCAGAAGAAGTGATGGTCTTGCGTCGTGCCGAAGCTCATGTACAGTATTTGCAGCAACACATGAAACCCTCAAAGTACAAAACGCTTACCGCCAAGGAGAAAGCGGAACGTGAGAATATGATTGTAAGCATGTATAACAATGGGCATACGCTTGATGACATATATTCGGTATGCGGCTTTAAGAGTAGAAGCTCCATATTCCGCATACTCAACAAGTATGGGGTGAAGCTCAATCGTGGTAATTTCAGTGGACCGCTCGGAAAGCGCAAACCAAAGGATGCCGATGTAAAAGGAAACAATAACGATAACGAAAAGCAAAACTGATAATGAATGTAGAAGAAGTAAGAGAATATTGCCTGTCATTGCCAGACACAGAGGAAGCCATGCCATACGGTGAGGACTGGGTGGTATTCCGTATAGGTGGGAAGATATATCTGCATATATGGCTAAAAGCACCCATTCCGACCATAGCAGTAAAGCTGCTGCCAGAACGTGGCGAGGAGTTGCGTGAGGAATACAATGCGTTTTCCCCGGCATATCATCTGTGCAAAAAGCATTGGAATGACATTTTTATTGATGGGACTTTCCCAAATAACATGATTGAGGAATGGATAAAAGAGTCATACGACTTGGTGAAAAGCATGTTGCCTAAAAGAGTACAAGAGTGTGATTGTACCGACTGCCAATAAGTAAAGATTATGCGTCTAACCTATTGATTATTAACGTAAATAATTCTTTATTCTCAATAATTATTAGTACCTTTGGTAAGTATTTCAACACGTTCAACCAGTAACAAATTACGATTATGGGAGATATTCTAATCATGATTGTAGTCTTCTATGTTGGTAGAGTCGTCCTTCGTGCATTGTGGGGCGGTTTCAAGGCATCTGACTACAGACGAGACCGCTGAAAAAGGCAAGACAACAACCAAAGCCCTGGTTGTTGTGTTAGAAGTGTGGATGTCCACGTATGTGTGGACGATGTAAGCACCATCATAATGATGGAAAGAAAAAAGGCTCCCCATCTCCCGACGAAGAACCTTCCGATGAACTTATGAACTAAAACAGATTTATAATATCCATTCCCAATGACTTTGCCTTTCGGTAAGTGTAGAACGTACCGCCTTTCGGTTTGCCATCGAAAAATACCACTAATCCGCATGAATGGGAAAGCATATAGTCATTGCGTCTGAGCAAGCAGCCGTTGTAATATGCTTGGCTCAACAGAATGACATCATCACATCTGGTGAGTATGGCTTTGTATCTTGTCTGTTCGTTATAACTCCACCTTGCGGACTGCCCCTTGAACGGAACAACCGCAATGAGTTTCAGTTGTGGCAGCTCTGATTTCAGCGACAGCACCACTTCCGCTGCAAGCATATCGAAGCCAAGTGCCATGCCGCAGAAATAATTTCTGATGCCCATAGCATAAAGCAATCTTATCTTTCCCCTCAGCTTCTTTTTCATTTCTTCCTTTCTATGTTCGGGAACGGAGCGGTGTCCCGAAAACGCCACTGAGTTGGTTTTATTGAAATTTGTCTTTTCCATATTATCTGTTGTATTTGTAGTGAGTTCTGCCCAAGAACAATCCGCCCAACACGTTGCCACCGAATGTTTCCAACTGATTGGCGAAAAGTGCATAGCTTGCGCCGGTCGTTACCACATCATCAAAGACATAAATGTCCTTACCTTTGAAAAAATCTTCGTCAAACTCTATCACTTGTGTTTTGACGAGCGTTTTTTCTTTATCCTTTCTGTGTTCATGCACTGCGAGGCGTTCACCCGAAACGGAAACATGAGCATAGCCATTAAGGATGCCACACAACTCACTTACCCGATTGCAAAAAGCCTTGTAACGGCTCTCGTTCTTATCTTGCGTGCTTGCAGGGACGCACACAAACACAATGTCTTTAATCTTCTCACCGCATATCTTGATAAGGTGTGTAGCCGTCATTTGTGCCACTTTCTCAAATGCGTTGTCACGTGCATCCTTGAAAGCCCATATCAGTTGGCGTGCTTCCACTGCATCCTCACCGACGTTGCGAACCCTTACGGGAAAATACTTCAAGAAGAAATCCATCCTCTTGCTAAGTTGTTTTTTGATACTCTCGTCTATTACCTTTGCCATAGTCTTGGAATTTTTTATTTCCCTCTTTTCGGAGCCTTTCGGCTTGTCCGAGGGATATTTTTCCGCCATGCAAAGGAGTTGGAAAGCATTAAGACAAATCGGAAGAGAAAAATACACTCTATATGGCACATACAGAGGAAGATTTTTCGGAAGCATCCATAGATGCCCGATTTGACGTATGCCTGACAACTTGTACCTTTGCGGTAAATATCCGAAGTGGCAAAGCTGACAGGAAACCAATATGGCTATAACAGGGGTATATTACAGTAAAAAGAAAAAGGATGATGAAGAATATAAAAGAGAAAAGGGCGGGTGTGAAACTGCGCTACTGCCAGCAAGCTTCTCGATGCACTGTTTGTGGTTTGTTGGCGACATGAAAACGGCATATGCCGCTTCACGTTGTCAACAAACCACAATCTGTGCATGCTTGCCTTTGGAAGAGTGGCTGATAAGCCTTTCTGACAAACAGTATGTGCGGTTTCGCTTATGGTGTGGGACGTAGTTGTATGAATATCGGCTTACGGTTTATCCGTATATAAAAGATAGGACAGCTGGAAATATGCGGTATATGCATTAAGGAAACTCTCTTGACGTTTACGGCAAGTGTGTTTCCGCATATACCTTTGGCGCAATGGTCTTGCCTTTAGTAGCATCCGTTGTGGATGCCACGGAAGCCAAGACTGTTGGGACAAAATATTTCTGACTGATTATAAAAGGAGGTACATGGTATGTACAAGAGGAGAAGGATTTGATAAAAGTGGGATATGCAAACATGAGAAAAGACAAAGCGGTCGAAACCGCCTTGTCTGTAGATCAGAAAGAAGACTATTTCTTCTTTGTTTTAGTGGTAGGCTGCTCAGTGCTTTCTGCACCAGGTTCCTCTTTTTCCAAAGCTGGATAGAACTTGTTGGCGATGAAAACGATGCGATTGTGCTTGGTACCTTGCTGATCAATCCATTCATCAGGCTTGAAGTAACCCTCAACTGTCAAAAGAGTTCCCTTGGTCAGTTGGTCAAAAGACTCGGTGTGCTCGTTCTTGCGCCATGCCTCCATGCTGATGAAAGCCGATACACGGTTGGTTTCCTCTCCGTTTTTCTCCTGACGGCTTACTGCCAATGAGAAGCGGGCTACGCTTGCTGTGGTGAACTGGCGGATTTCCGCATTGTTGCCTACAAAACCTGTTACTGTGAAGTTGTTCTCGATCTTTTTCATTTTGAATTTGCTTTTGAAGTTAAACTTAATTTTTACATGCAACCCAAAGCTGGGATGTGGCACATGAGGAAAGCACCATGAAAATCGGCTATAATACTCGTTTTCTGTTGGCGGTTAGGAGAAAAAGGAAGATTATCGACTATTTTATTGGTCACAGCGAAGCGACCTCACAAGATAATGGCAGTTATCGCAGCATCACGCTAAATTTGCACTGAAAAAATGAGTGGCTTCGGAAGAACAAATTCAGAAAAGGCGCATGATCAACAAGTAACGGAATGTAGGCTTGCGGAAAACGTACACCACGGAGCGTAAAGCAGTTATCAAAGCAGCCGTATCTGGAGAGTGGAGAGAACCATTACAGATGCTTATCATCTACATGAGCCATGACGGAGAATACATTGGGGCTAACATGAAAAAGGGGATACTCCAGTTGAGACGTACAAGTACAATAATGAATAGACGTAAGCATTGACATTGCACATCAAGCAAGTATGATTCACAAAACAAGTAGCGTCGTGGATAAGTGGAGTTGCAATAAGCTGCAGCCGCATTAAAAAGAGAAGAATGTCATTCAGAAGTATAAGACGGTTTTGTACGCTTTTGCGTTTGGCTAATGGGTTGACAGATATGAGTATAAAAGGAAGAGGCGACGCTGACAAACGTTGCCCGAATTTCTTTGGATAAAAAAGGCTATTGCTTTGGATAATAAGACCTGCCCACAGAATGTGAGCAGGCTACTCATTTAGATTTTATTCGTATATCAATACGTCACTCCGATACTCGGTCAGCTCCTTGCCGTTATTCAGCCTGACAATTACCTCATGTCCGTAATCAGCAACAACCGTACCCTCTGAATGTCCTCGATACGGATAAACTAAGGTGCAATAGCAACCTACAATTCCGTCCAAATCATCATAATCAATCATATTTTGTTCCTCCTATAATATTATTCAAACTCAAACTTATTGATAAAGAATAATGTATTGTCGTCTTTGTACTCGTACTGGGCAATGTATTCCAGCATTTCTTCATCAGAGCGTTCGCCACGATTGATGCAGGTTTTCTCGCACCATACCTCTATTGCATCAGCCACGGTGTCAAAAGGTTCTTCATTCATTGCTTCAAACGGTTCTCCGTACGCACTCACGCAACATTCTTCGGGAAAATGCTCACCCTCGTCGTGAACATAGAAAATGCCACAGCCACATTCAATTTCCCGATAGCTGATAGACAACGCTCCGTCAAACTTCTCGTTCAGCGCATCGAAGAAGTCGTTGCAAGCAGCCCAAGCCGTTTCCGTGTCAAACGACAGCAAAGCATAGTCACTATATTCTTCATATTCCGCCCAATAGATTTCACCACGAACGGAAAAGCCTTTTGCCTTGTAGTCGATGCCGTACTGGTTCGCCAAATCACCGAGCCAGATATTCTTTTCGTTTACGTTCATTTCTTGAAGCGTGTTCCACAGGTCGGCAACGGCTTTCTTCTCACCTGTGATTTTGTACTGTGTGTCACATAAGTTTGCCATAATCATTTGTTTTTAAGTTTTGTTACTTCCCTCTTATAGCTACAGCTACTTGGGGATTTGATAAAATTTTGTTGCCTCAAAAGGTCTCATGTACCTGCATGCAAGGTTTCATGGTAAAATACAACCTCAGTGTCAACCGAGGTGGAGATTTTTCCGATGAACCGCAAGGCGCAGACCTTGCAAGGCAGAAGACATGAGAAGTACCTTTGCAACACAATTATTATCTACAAGTCCCCAAGTATGCAGCGAAAAGAAAGGTGGTCAGTGTAAAGATGGAATATCAACCGTACACCAGAACGATTGCAGCCAAAAGAGAAAGGTACGCACAAGCATTATGTGCAGCTTTTTCTTTTGGCTGTAACCCTACAAATGGCAATCTGGTTTATATGGAATTGTTCACTTTACGTGGTTAGTCTTATATATAGGCTAAACCGAAGTAAAGTATATATGTGAAGTGATTTTTGTAAATGTGGGGATGAGGGTGTAAAATGGGATGATTGCAGTGAAAAGAGAAAGGTACGCACAAGCATTATGCGCATATTCTCTTTTGGCTGCAACTCTACAAATGGCAGTATGGTTTATGTGGAATAGTTCACTTTACGGGTTAGCCTTTATATATAGGCTAAACCAAAGTAAAGTATATATATGAAGTGATTTTTGTAAATGTGGAGATGGTGGTGTATGATTGGGTGATTGCAGTGAAAAGGAAATGGTGTGCTGAAGCATTATGCGCACCTCCTCTTTTGGCTGCAACCCTACAAATGGCTATATGGTTTATGTGGAATAGTTCACTTTACGGTTTAGCCTTTATATATAGGCTAAACCAAAGTAAAGTATATATGGAGTATTTTTTGTACCTTTGCAGATGTGAGGCAGTATGGATATGCTATGACATAGCTATTACTGAAAGCCAAGCGAGCATTCTTGTGTACCTTTCTCTTTTGGTCAGCAGTGATAACGCCAGTGATTCTGTAGTCGGCAAATCATTAGGTATTGTTTGAGGGAAAATACAGTTCGAAAAACTGATAGAATTTTCAGCAAAACCACAAAATGAAACCAACAGAAACGAAAGAAACAATAAGAAACAAGGAAAATTCGAAAATGTTGTTTCTTTGATATTTTGTTTCTGTTTTGTTTCCCGTTGTTTGTTAAGCGTATTATGTGTGTTGGTTATCAGATAGTTATAGCTTTACTTTGAAATATTGCCAAGATTAAGATTTACATAAGCCTCGCGGATGTCGAACTTATAATTATTGTTGCCATCGGCTCTGTAACGGACTTCCGAAAAGGCGGAAGCACTTATGCCGATGGGAACTTCTAATTTCAAGGCACCCTCTCCGTAGTAATTGCGTATTTCCTTTTCTCCGCCAAAAATACCTGCACGGAGATAAACATTGATTTTAATGCGGTTATCCTGCGAAATTTCTTCTGTCTGGAGAGAGTCCGTTTCATTCGAAGATTGCGCATAAACAGAAATACCGGAAAACAATGAAAAGATTGTTACTCCGGCAAAAAACTGAAACTTAAATTTTTTTATTATCATTGCCTGATGTTTTTTCAGGCAAAGCTCGGAAGATTATTTAGGGCAAAATAACTCTCAAATAGCAAGTAATATCCCTATTGCATAAAACTTATAGAGGGTCGAGAAGTTGTTTGGGTTTTATACGATGATATTTATGGAAAGCTTCTGTAAAATGGCTAAGATTGGCATGTCCGACTTTATAGCCCACTTCAGACACCGAGTAGAGACGGGTGGATAGCAGGCGCTTTGCCCATTCCATCTTTTCGGATAGGGCATACTCGGTAATCGCCTAGCCAATAATTTGTTTGAAGCATTTTTGTAGTTTGGAACTGCTCATTGCTGCTTCACGTGCCAGTTCGGGAATGCTCGGTACATTGTTCAAACTTTGTAAAATCTGACGACGGACAAGGAAGACAGCCTCCACATCGTTCAAATTCAAGTTGGAAAGGGATTTAACTTCCGAACGCTTTTCGAGTTTTTCAAGGAACATCGTCAGTAACTCTATCGCCTTGCCGTGAAAGTGTGGAGAACAGGGCATCGCCCTTGGCTATTGACTTGATTCCGTCCAATATCTGCAGCATGGCAGGCGTGATGGTCTCGAACAGATAAAAAGCCTTGTCTGAATGAAGCAACCAACCGATGTAACTCTCGTGAGCCATATCCATCTTTCTCAGCCAAACCTTATTGAAAGTCAGCGTAATGTTCTCATACCGTCGCTTGGGCGGGAAACTCCACTCGGTGGGGATGCTACTCGAAGGCATGAAGATACCGTCGAGTGTGTCCACCCCGACCGTTTTCGTGCTGGTGCCGATAATCTGCTCGTGCTTATGCTCATTGATGTAAAACATCACGGGAATCCATTTTGAATTTTCCACCGAACGGCGAATCATCGTCATCGGCTCGTAGACCACGAAACTGATATAGGTCAGTGTGAGCCACGGCAACGGATAGTATTGCTTGAAAAAGCCACTGCCCACCGAAGGCGGAACGGAAAAACCGTTATCCGTTACCGATGTGCCGAATTGCTCGGCAACCATCTCCATCCAATCTTCTGGCTTATTGATTGCACAAAATTCTATTATCATTTTGAAAATCTGAGGAATTTGAATTTTCTAGGAACCCTTTCCAACTTTAACTCTTTTCGCAAATCCTCCCTAAGTAAAACCAATAATTCTAATGTAGAACTTTCTTTGTTTCTTGCAATCTCTTCTGCGAATTGCTGTGCTAATTCAATTTGCCGTTTTATGCCAAAAAGTTGAATGTCTGCAATCGCAGTTTCTATTTCCGTATTATATCTATTGTCTTTTCTGTTGGATGATTTTTCTAACTTACCCCATGCTTGAATAAAGTATTCTATTGTAACTTCTTTCTTCTTGATTTGGGTGTTTTGACGAATAGCAAAAATATAGACTACTATCCAGCCAATAACTGTGATTATACATTGGATTATTAAATCGTTATTCATGCCTTGTTATATTATGAAATGGATACTTAGTGTGGAGCGACTGCCTTTGCCGCCAGTCGCTCCGCTACTTTAATGAAATTACGGATATTCCTCATTACCACTGTCGTTCGGCTTTGTGCCTTTCTTGGGTTTGGCCGTCGTTTGTTCGTAGCTTACATCGGTAAGTGTAAAGTATTTCTTCGATGGGCTGAGACGTACAACCGGTTTCTCGATATGCATCTGCACATTAAAAACCTCGCCTTTAGGGACGGATTTGCTCTTGAACGAGGGTTTGAGTGTACCTAAATCACCAAATTCTACGATGTCGCCATTTGCTACGATGTCTCTGGCAATCTCGGTGGCGTAGTTCAATACGGCTTCCACTTCTTGACGGTTGAATGTGGTCGATTTTGCCACACGCTCACAGAAATTGCGGAAATTCACTCGATGTCTACCCGTTGGCTGGGCTATTTGCACGACTTTACCAGCATTTGCACCTACGTTCAATTTGCGTTCTACAAGAACGAACTGTAATGGTTTGTTAGCCATAAATCAATAGTTTTTCCTCCTTTTACTTCCCCTGCCGAAGTCGGAGGTATTGGCTTTCAGCAAAGACTTTTTGTTCGATAACGCAAATGTACTTCAGGGCCGACGCATTACTCTATGGCATCAATTTAGCAAGGAAAGAACTGTCCCATCCTGCTCTCTTTCTTTTTGCCTTCATGCTGCCCTTAGTTTCATCTTGTTTTATCCTTGCTAAAGCTATCTTATTAATAAGAGAAATATTTTGGGCAGCGTTCTTTTTCTTCTTTTGGTTGTCTTCATTAAACGAAACGTCCAACTGCCAATGCAGATTATTTTCTATCCCTCAATGTTTTCTGGCTACATTGAGTATGGTTTCTGCATCCATAGGCAACGAAGTAATATAATAATGGGTTTCAGAAGTTGTTTCTCCAGTCTTATTATCTGTTCTTGTATTTTCTATGCAAACAATAGAACGAACACCCTCCCAATGGACAATTTTTTCTGTGTAGCTTTGATACGAGATAACCCTACATATTCTCTTTTCCGTTCGTCCATGTCCATGGTTTTCTTGTGTGCAATACTGGTATCTTGTAGGAGGATAGTGACCATGCCCTCTTTTTTTACCCCCTCGATATCTACCTCTGAAAACCAACTACTTAAGGATTTATGTAATTTTTTCTGGTTCTCTTTAACTGCAATAAGATAGTCACCCTTGTTTTCAATGACTTCCTTTACAATTTTATGCTGACAACCAATCGCATCAATGGTAACGATACAGCCTTCTAAATCCAATATCTTCAAAAGTTTTGGAATGGCCTTTATCTCGTTTGATTTCTCTCCAACCTTTTCTTGTCCTAATGACACGCCATTGTCAACAGCCCAGGCACTTACCATTCTTATTGGACAAATCTTTCCATTATCGTCTTCTGATTTTTCACCACGCATTTCTTTGCCATCAATGGCGATAATGCCCTTATATGTTCCGTACAGTTTTTGTACCCATTGACGAAATCCACTCCCAAATTCCTTTGGCTTTATGATGGAAAATACACGATTAAAGGTATCATGACTAGGTATTTCCTCAAGTCCTTCTATTTTAGACTTGAAAAAATCTATATGTGTATTGCCGAATTCTTCTATTTCATACCAACTTTCAGCATCACCAATAACTGCTGCCAAAGTGATATAAATTATAGTTTCAAGGCTATGTTTTTGAAGGTGATTGCGACGAGGATCTTGAATATTGTTCAGTATAATGGAGATGTTCATATCGTTTTTTACTGGAAAGGTAATACTTTTCTATGGAATATCACTGATTATGAAAGAGAAAAGTAATGCGTCGGCCCTGGTCTGCTCCCAGCTACGACCGTATCAACTCCCAGAGACGAACGAATCTGGGAGCTGACGCGCTCGTAGCTGGCCCCAAACACGGTCGTCTCTGCTACCGCGGGCGCTAATAATTACTATGACGGATTTCCCTCTCCAGCTTTTTATTTCCACAAGTAACTTGACAAGCTTCAAGGCGGTTTTCTTTCTGTGTTTGTCACTTGGTGCGGAAAGGTCTTTGCAATGCCTCTCTGATTCCTTCTATGCTGTCGTTGAATTGGATCCCATGCGCTTCGATGGAGGCACAGTTCATCGTTAGGTTCCTTTCTTGGTCGCTGAATCTGTCGGCATCAGGCAATATCCATTCCGATGGTTCTCGGAGCTTAATAAGGGTGGCGGCAGCGAGAAAGAGTTCGTAGCTGTTGACATTGTTGCCGCTGCCAAAATTATAGATGCCTCCTGGCAAGGAAAGGGCTTTGTCGATATTTCTGACCACCTCCCATACGTTGGTCACGCCGCGAAATTCATGGATGGCCGCCTGGAGCGTTTTTCCCTCACGGGATGCCTTCTGCAAGTTCGCAAGGAAGTTACTATTCTGCTTCAGACAGGAATCTGGCAAATCGTACATCCAGGTCAACCGTAGCCCGACAGAGTCGGGGAGATTACGTAACGTACGCTGTTCCGCCTCCAGTTTGTGCCGGCCATAGACATTGACAGGTTGGCAAACGTCTTCCTCTTTGAGCGGCCCTGAGGTCGGTGTGCCGTTATACACCTGGTCGCTCGACATAAAGACGAGTTTGGCACCTGTTAGTTTGCAGGCCTTCGCCAATCTCACCGTGCCTTGCACGTTCACTTTGTGTGAGTCTTCGGGATGTTGTTCGCAATACCAGGTGTTGCTGAGCGCTGCACAATGAATAACTGCCTCCGGACGGTGTTCTTCCATGTATGTTTTGACGGCCTCTTCATGAGAGATGTTGAGTTCGCTGTGGGAAGGAAGTAACAGGTCGTAATTTTCTTTATAGTAGTGGGCCAGCCGGTTTCCCAGGAATCCGCTGCTGCCAGTGACGAGTAATTTTGTTTTCATCAAGGATATTCAAAAAAAACATTTGGGAATTTCAAATGCCTCTGTCGGACGATTTGAAATTCCCAAACATGATATTAAATAAGTGGTCAAGATAGTGTCTTACTTAAGACCCAATTTCTTTGCGATCTTAGCAGGGATGGCATGCTTGTTGATAAGGATATTCATGGTCTTGTAAGCAACGTATGGCTTAGACACATACCACAAGCCCTTGTATGGGCCGAAGACACCCCATGAGTTCTTCATCATGAAATATTCCTTGCCATTTTGGTCTTTTGCCAAACCATAGATGATCATACCGTGGTCGTCAGTGGTTTCCCAATTGTCGTAGCCCAACTGGCGCATTTCCTGAGTGATAACCTTTTCGCCCTTGGCATCTGCAGGAGTAACACCCTTGCCGTTTGTTCCAGTCCAGCGGGCAGCGTCAGAGCCTGTCTTGTCGGCAGCAGCCTTCGTATCGGGAATGGTTGCAATGCCTTGGCGGCTGAATCCCTTTTCGCTGACGTCAGCACCCCATGCAAATGAGTAACCATTGCGAACGGCCTGATCCATCACTTCCATGAATTCGTCGAGCGGGAGGTTGTAGCTTTCAGCCCAACGCCAGTTGTCTTGAACTTCGATGATGAATTTGCTGTAGAACGGATAGTGGGTGAAGCTCGTGAGAGAAACGTAGTCATCTGGATTCAATCCGAGGCTCTTGGCATAGCTCTGCGGCGTATATTCCTTGCCTTTGTAGGTGAACTTTTCAGGCAATTTGCCAAAGTAGTTTTCATACATGCAGTTCAAATCCTTCTTCCACACAGGATTGATTTTCTTTGCATTGCTCTTGGCAATTGCTTCAACGTAGGCAGTTGTCACGTTGCTGAGCTGGTTGAAGTTGAACAAAGAGTCTCCATAAGGCGCGCCAGGTGCGGGCATAGCATCCTGCGGAACAATACCGTAGTTTTTCAAGCAATAGATGGCATCATAGAAAGATCCACCCTGTGAGAAACTTACGTCGCCGTGCGTACGGATTGCCTTGTCAGCGCGGTCCATGTAGGTGTGGTAAACGAGAAATGATTCGCAGAGGTCGTGTTCTCCCTTGCCCATGCGGAGAAGTTCAGACTCAAGGAAGCCGAGTGAAGAATATGCCCAGCAAGTTCCGCTCTGGTTCTGGTCCTTTACGGGAGTGATGGGATTTTCCTTGACAACGGTAAACACTGTGGAGTCTTTCTTTTCAGTTTGTGCAAAAGAAACTCCTGGCAACAGGCATAATGCCGCCGCAATAATAAGTTTTTTGTTCATTGGTTATATTGTTTGTAAAATGTAATTGTTCTATTTGTGTTCAGTAATGCCAAAACATTCAGCAATGTGGGAGCACCCCAGAATGCTGAAATCAGTCGCGGTGCATCGCCAGAAATTCCTCAACGTCCTGCGTTTTGTATGGGATTCTCTTTTCGCCGAGGAAGCGGCATCCGTCGGACGTAATGAGCACGTCGTCTTCAATTCTGATGCCTCCAAAATCCTTGAATTTTTCGATTTCATCGAAATTGAGAAATTCCGCATTTGTTCCTTCTCTGCGCCAGAGGTCGATGAGGTCTGGGATGAAATAGATGCCAGGTTCGTCGGTCACGACAAAGCCCTCTTCAAGGCGACGGGCAAAACGCAACGAGGCGGTGCCAAACTGGCTGGAAGGACGGATTTCATCGTCATAGCCAACGTAAGTCTGTCCGAGCCCTTCCATATCATGCACGTCCATTCCCATCATGTGTCCGAGTCCGTGAGGGAGGAAGAGGGCATGGGCTCCTGCCTTGACAGCCTCTTCGGTGTCGCCTTTCATCAGGCCCAATTCTTTCAGGCGGTTGGTGATGAGCCGACAGACATCCATGTGGACATCCCACCAGCGCACTCCCGGACGGGCATGAGTCAGCGCCAAATCGTGGGCGTCAACAACAATGTCATAGATATCCTTTTGGCGCTGCGTATAATGGCCGCTGACAGGTGTGGTTCTCGTGTGGTCAGAGCAATAGTGTTCAAGAGTTTCCGCTCCCGCATCGCAAAGCATCAGTCGCCCGTTCTCCAAAGCCGCTGTCGAGGGATAGCCATGCAGGATTTCTCCATGCTGCGAAACGATGCTCTGGAAAGAGACGATGCTGCCATATTGGGCTGCGATGCCGTCGAGGGCGCCGCCGATGTAATGCTCTGTGACGCCAGCGCGGCAGAGTTTCATGGCCGTGGTGTGCATCTCATAGCCGATGGTGGCAGCACGTTCCAGTTCGGAAATTTCCTCCTGGCTCTTCTTTGATCGCAGGGCAACTACGGCCTTGATGAGCGCCAGCGACGCAGCTTCGCGCTGCTTGGATGGGTGGATGCCGAGAAGATCCATGATTTGAATCTGATTGTCGTGGCGATAAGGCGGCAGGAAATGCACCTGTCGTCCTTGGCCAACGGCCTTACCAATCATGTCGGCAAGGCCGCTCATTGGCAAAACATGGGCCACGCCACATTCTTCGGCCATGCCTTTGACGGTTGTTACGGAGCCATACCAAACGATGTCGTCAATATCAATTTCGTCACCGGCCAGATATTCTTCACCAGAATCGGCATCAATGATACCGGCCAATCCGTTGCGGTGTTGCCCGTAGAAATACAAAAAAGAGCTGTCCTGGCGGAATTTATATGTATTTGAGGGGTAGTTCATCGGACTATCGTTGTTGCCGAAAAGCACGATGACTCCATGCTGCACCATCTGCCGAAGCTGAGCTCGGCGTTCTACGTATGTTTCTTTGGAAAATAGCATGTTTACACAATCGAATTTATAGTTAGTAGATAAAACTTGCTCTGACCGTTCTCTAAATAATGTCGGAGCAGGTTCTTTTTCATACGCAAAAATACGCTTTTTCTTTGGGAATGTTCTAACTTTGCAATGCTTTTTTACGTAAAACCCCGATTTAAATGTGTTCTCAGCTTAAACATGAGGGGGAGAAGGGCGAAAAGCAGTGGAAGATACAGCTTTTTGAATATTTATAAAAATGGCGGTTTGAGGCTATAAACAGGAAGTCAGAATAAATAAAAAAAGAAAGACAGATGACACTTGATTATCGTATAGGACTGGTTTTGGAAGGCGGCGGAATGAGAGGCGTTTTCACGAGTGGCGTGCTTGATTTCATGCTCGACCATGACATCAATTTTTCGTATTGTGTCGGCGTTTCGGCAGGCGCTTGCAACGGGCTATCTTACCTAAGTAGGCAGCGCGGCCGTGCGAAACAAACAAACATCGACTTGCTGGACAAATATCAGTATATCGGCCTCAAGCATTTATGGACGCAGCACAGCATTTTGGACCAGGATGTCATTTACAACAAGATTCCCAATGAATATCTGCCCTTTGACTATGCAACTTGTTTTGCCAACCCAACAGAATTTGAGATGGTGACAACGAGCTGCCGCACGGGCATGCCTTGCTATCTGTCGGAACACAGCGACAAAGACAGGCTCACTCTCATTGCAAAAGCCTCCAGCAGTCTTCCCTTTGTATGCCCCATTGTTGATGTCGACGGAGAGCCCATGCTGGATGGCGGCATCGTTGACTCGATTCCTGTGGAACGAGCCATGGAAACGGGACACACCTTCAACGTAGTGGTGCTGACACGTCAGCGGGGATTCCGTTCAACAGACCGCGACATCAAAATGCCACGATTCATCTACAGAAATTACCCGAGACTCCGAATGGTACTCAGCCACCGCCATGCATATTACAACCGCCAGCTGGAACTCGTTGAAAAACTGGAAGACGAAGGGAAAATCCTGGCCATTCGTCCTGAGGTTAATCTTGACATCAGCCGACTTGAGAACAACACGAAAAAACTTACAGCCCTATATGAAGAAGGTTATTCTCAGGCAAAAACCGCCATGTCGAAATTCTTGGCAGAGAGAAAAGAGGATAGGAGAGGAGGCGTCGCCGTCTGAACCACTGACAGTTGCCACCATTACCAACCCCGATTTTCTTCTACCGCCATGTCCGTAGTCCACATTTTCAATCCATCCCACGACGAAGCCCTTGCGGCAAACACACCCTATTACACGCCAGCAAAAGCGGCCGCTGTCTTAGAGTATGATTTGGCGGCCCTGCCTGCATGGTGGGCTTGCCAAGACGACATCGTGCTAGTCCCCAAGGGCCATGCGCTTGACGGCCAGCGCATAAACGGCTGTGTGCTGACATCTGCCCCCGATTGGGGAAAAATCAACCATGTGTGTCCTTGGGGATGGGATGCGGCAATTGTTCGGCACCTCGTCCGTCTGGGCGCACCGCAGGATTTGCTGCCAACAGATTTGCAGTTGGATGAAATACGGAAATTATCAAGCCGGGAAACGTCGGTTGCCATATTGGAAAACATGGTTGCGGAAACAGAGCGATGTATCGGAAAGAGCTGGTGGGTCACTTCCAGCGATGAAGTCCGGAAACTCTCGGCGCATTTCCAGACGCTGGTGCTCAAGGCCCCGTGGTCAAGCAGCGGGAGGGGCGTATTCAAAGTGTCGGCAGACAATATCGACGTGATGCAACCACGCGTTGAGCGCATCATCAAGCGTCAGGGAGGCATCGCAGTGGAGCCGTTCTACAACCGCGTGATGGACTTTGCCCTTGAGTTTCATGTTGGCAAACACGGTGTGACATACAACGGCATTTCCGTGTTTGCAACATCAAGTACGGGCGCATATACGGGAAACTACGTGAGCGATGAACCCTGCTTGAAGAGAAGAATCCCTGAAGCGCTGCAAGGCCATTTGTCTGATGTCTGCAAAAAATTGCAGCGACATTTGCAAAATGTTTATTCGCAGCGTTACAGCGGTCCGCTCGGCGTGGACATGATGGTGGTCGAACATAAGGGGGAGAAATACATACACCCCTGCGTGGAAGTGAATCTGCGCCAAACGATGGGAAATGTCTGTGTTTCCTTGCGTTCTCAGCTAAGGCGAGGAGTTGCCATATATCGATTGCGCCCCGTTGGGGAGACAACGGAGGCAACGCTTGTCTTGACCCCTTGTGCAAAACGCATAGAGGCGGTGTTGCAGACGGAGGAGGCAGAATGAATGCAGACTTTTGCTCTCTCAAAAACACGAGGGAGTTGGAATTTAAGTAATGGTTAAACCGACCAATTTATTTTTCACCATTACTTATTCTTGTTATATTCTACATGAATTTTCAATTCAGACCATCCAATTCATTTTTTTTGTGTAGCTTTGCAATTAGTAAGTAGGTACTGGAGGGATGAGGATGCGGCAAAGCAAAATCAGACTTGGAAATCTCCTCCATTAAATAAACGCCATTACTTAAAGCAAACAAGGGGGTGTCACCCATTTGGGATGGCTGAGAGCATACTCTTTGTACCTGATGCGGATCATGCCGACGAAGGGATGTGTTTGATGTTTTTAATGATCTTCAATATGGAAGATAAATGATGTCAGAAAAGTTGTGCCATCGTTTCGTGCGTGTGATGTGTTGTGTCTGCCATAAATAGATTCCCTGATACCATTATAAGTAGGTGGTCAAAAATATTATATAAGACCGCCTACGTAGAAAACAATTTGCAAACAACAATCATGATACCTGTTCAGTTTATTACGCATCAAACCAAGACCATTTCGTATGAAGAGTCTGCCCTGTTGGCATTAAAGGGCGGCTGCAAATGGATTCAGTTGCGCATGAAAGACGCTTCGGATGAGGAAGTGGAAACACTGGCCCGTCGCCTGAAAGACAAATGCAGAGAATTTGACGCCGTTTTTGTGATTGACGATCGTGTCGAACTGGTAAAAAAGATAGAGGCAGACGGCGTTCATTTAGGGAAAAACGATATGCCAGTGGATGAAGCCCGCCGCTTCCTCGGCGAAGGATTTTTGATTGGCGGAACGGCAAACACCATTGAAGACGTCAGGAGGATTCACCGTGCTTCGGCCGATTACATCGGTTGCGGCCCTTTCCGTTACACAGAGACCAAGAAAAACCTTTCGCCGATCTTGGGATTGGCTGGCTACGAGGAAATCATGAAAACCATGCGTGACGAAGCAATCACAATTCCCTTGTGTGCCATTGGCGGAATCACGTTGGCCGATGTTGCCAACATCATGTCTGTCGGTGTTGATGGTATAGCCGTCAGCGGCGCCGTTCTGAATGCAGCAGATCCTGTTGAAGAAATGAAAAAGTTCATCCATGCCGACAAATCCTCTAATTAGGCGCCACTGTTGATATTCACGCCGAGGCGTTGACACTGAAAGGAAACTGAAACCATTGATAACCAACAAATAGCATTTATATATATTCTATCAATATGGACAATTTAATGAAAATCAAATATCCCTCAAGCGAAAAGGTATATATGGAAGGGACGCTGTTCCCAGAAATCCGCGTTGCCATGCGTAAAGTCAATCTAACGCCAACCGTAACGAAAGACAAAAACGGAGAAAAGCATTTTTCCGAGAATGCCCCAGTATATGTCTATGATACAAGCGGCGCATACAGCGACCCGAAAGTGGAAATCAACCTGAAACGCGGTTTGCCGCGATTGCGCGAACCGTGGATATTGAAACGTGGCGGCGTTGAGAAACTCTCGCAGCAGTCGTCTGAATATTGCCGCGAACGCTTGGCCAACAAATCGCTCGACGAATTGCGCTTCCAGCACATCGCGCTTCCCTATCGCGCTTTGCCAGGCAAGTCCATCACGCAGATGGCCTATGCCAAGCAGGGCATCATAACGCCAGAAATGGAATATGTGGCGATAAGAGAAAACATGAACTGTGAGGAGTTGGGCATCAAAACCCATATCACGCCGGAGTTTGTGCGTGAAGAAGTTGCTGCTGGGCGTGCCGTCATTCCCGCCAACATCAACCACCCCGAGGCAGAGCCGATGATCATCGGGCGCAACTTCCTCGTGAAGATCAACACGAACATCGGCAATTCGGCCACAACGTCCAACATCAATGAGGAAGTTGAAAAGGCCGTATGGAGCTGCAAGTGGGGCGGCGACACAATTATGGACCTTTCAACGGGTGCCAACATCCACGAAACGCGTGAATGGATCATCAGAAACAGTCCGGTTCCCGTCGGAACCGTGCCCATGTACCAAGCCATGGAGAAAGTGCACGGTGTTGCCAAAAATCTGACGTGGGAACTCTATCGCGACACGCTGATAGAGCAATGCGAACAAGGCGTTGACTATTTCACAATCCACTGTGGCATCCGGCGCAAAAATATCCACCTTGCTAACGGACGCCTAACGGGAATGGTCAGCCGTGGCGGTTCGATAATTTCTGAATGGTGCCTGCAAAACGACCGTGAAAGTTTCCTCTATGAGCATTTCGACGACATTTGCGACATCTGCGCCCAATATGACGTGGCCATTTCTCTTGGCGACGGTCTGCGCCCCGGTTCCATATACGATGCCAACGACGCAGCACAATTTGCCGAACTCGACACGATGGGCGAACTTGTTGAACGCGCATGGGCCAAGAATGTCCAGGCATTCATCGAAGGACCAGGCCACGTGCCCATGAACAAAATCAAGGAAAACATGGAGCGGCAAATTGAGAAATGCCACAATGCTCCCTTCTATACGCTCGGTCCGCTTGTCACCGACATCGCCCCTGGATACGACCATATCACGTCGGCCATCGGTGCCGCACAGATCGGATGGCTGGGCACCGCCATGCTTTGCTACGTCACGCCAAAAGAACATTTGGCACTGCCAAACCGCGATGACGTCAGAACAGGTGTTGTCACCTACAAATTGGCAGCGCACGCAGCCGACTTGGCGAAGGGACACCCATCGGCCCAAATCCGCGATAACGCGCTATCGAAAGCAAGATATGAGTTCAGATGGAAAGACCAATTCAACCTTGGCCTTGACCCCGAACTGGCACAAAAATATTACAAGGAAGCACACTATGAGAATGGAGAGTTCTGCACGATGTGTGGCCCCAACTTCTGTGCCATGCGCATTTCCCGTCGCCTGAAAGATTGCGATGAGCATCAAGCGTAATGGCGAATATCCCCCCCCAAAAAAACAATTCCAAGCATTGCTGCGTCAATCAATGTGGCGCAGCAATGCATTTCGATAGATCGAGTGTACTCCAACCCGATAAACCCTCTGTAAAAACTATTCCGTCCCCCGACATAACCAACCAATATTCCCCATGCAGGATTTCGTTCACCTTCACGTTCATAGTCAATATTCCGTTCTCGACGGACAAGCTTCAATCCCCAAGCTCGTTGACAAAGCCATTGCCGACGGGATGCGCGGCATGGCGTTGACCGATCATGGCAACATGATGGGATGCAAAGAGTTTTTCAACTACGTTTCCAAAGTGCGGGGCAAGGGTAAAGACGCCGTCTGCAAATTGGAGGAGAAATTGCAGAAACTGAATGCTGGCGATTACGAACCCGATGCAACGGAAGCAGGGATGCCCGTGGAGGAAATTACTCGTAAGGCGGAAGCCGAACTGCAGAAGCAAACGCGCATTGCCAATTTTATGCCCATCCTCGGTTGCGAGATGTATGTGGCCAGACGTGGCGACAAATCCTTGCGCAGCGGAAAAATAGACCATTCAGGATGGCACCTCATCGTGTTGGCCAAAAACGAGAAAGGCTATCACAATTTGATCAAACTCGTGTCTCGCTCATGGGTCGACGGTTTCTATATGCGTCCGCGCACCGACCCCGCCGACCTCAAAAAATACCACGAAGGGCTCATTGTCAGTTCGGCATGCCTTGGCGGCGAAGTCGCGCAGAAAATCATGAAATCCACTCCCGAGGAAGTCGACAAAACCATCCTCTGGTATAAAGAAGTCTTTGGCGACGACTATTACCTGGAGCTTATGCGCCATGAAGTCAAAAACCCCGCCATTCGTGCCAACAGAGACACCTATCCCTTGCAGAAAGAGGTCAACAAAAAACTCGAGGAACTCTCTGAGAAACACCATATCAAACTGATTTGCACCAACGACAGCCACTTCGTTGACGAAGAAAACGGCGAGGCCCACGACCGCCTCATTTGTTTGGCAACCAACAAAGATCTGGACGACAAGACCCGCATGCTCTATACAAAGCAGGAATGGTTTAAAACGAGAAGCGAGATGAACGAAGTCTTTGCCGACCATCCTGAGGCCCTGGCAAACACCTGCGAAATCCTCTCGAAGGTTGAGTTCTATTCAATCGACCACGGCCCCATCATGCCCAATTTCGACATCCCCGAAGATTTCGGTACGGAGGAAAGCTACCGCCAGCAACTAACGGAGCAAGACCTCTTTGACGAGTTCACGCGCGACGAAAACGGCAATGTCGTTCTCTCAAAAGAAGACGCAGAAAACAAAATCAAGAAACTCGGAGGCTACGACAAACTCTATCGCATCAAACTCGAAGCCGACTATCTGGCAAAACTCGCCTATGAAGGGGCAAAGAAGCGCTATGGCGACCCTCTTGACGCAGAAACCAAGGAGCGTATAAACTTCGAGCTCCACATCATGAAAACGATGGGTTTCCCCGGATACTTCCTGATAGTGCAAGACTATATCAAGGCCGCCCGCGAGCAACTCAACGTCTCCGTAGGCCCCGGCCGTGGTTCCGCAGCCGGCAGTGCGGTGGCCTATTGCTTGGGAATCACCCAGATCGACCCCATCAAATACGACCTTCTGTTTGAACGTTTCCTCAACCCCGACCGCATCTCCCTCCCCGATATCGACGTCGACTTCGATGACGACGGCAGAGGAAGAGTCTTAAACTGGGTGACGCAGAAATACCATGCAGAGAATTGTGCACACATCATCACCTACGGCACGATGGCCACGAAATCCGCCATCAAAGATGTGGCCCGCGTGCAGAAACTACCCTTAGACACCAGCAACCGCCTCTGCAAAGCCATCCCCGACAAACTGCCCGAAGGCCCAGATGGGAAGGTGCCCAAGATGAACCTGACGAACGCCATTGCCTGCATTCCCGAACTGAAAGAGGCCGAAGCCTCCAATGATCCCCTTCTGCACGACACCATCCGCTATGCGAAGATGCTCGAAGGCAATATCAGAAACACGGGCGTTCATGCCTGCGGCTTCATCATCTGCCGCGACGAGATTTCCGACTGGGTACCCGTTTCAACGGCTGAGGACAAGGAGACCGGCGAAAAAGTGGCCTGCACCCAATATGAAGGCCGTGTCATTGAAGAGACGGGGCTCATCAAGATGGACTTCCTCGGACTGAAAACGCTTTCCATCATCAAAGAAACGGTTGAAAACATCCGAGAAAGCCTTGGCATCGAGCTCAACATCGACAACATCAGCATCGAAGACGCCGCCACCTATCAGCTATATTGCGACGGAAACACTATCGGCACCTTCCAGTTTGAATCTGCTGGCATGCAGAAATACCTCATAGAGCTGCAGCCAACCACCTTCGAAGACCTCATCGCCATGAACGCGCTTTACCGCCCGGGGCCGATGTCCTACATCCCCCAGTTCATCAAGCGCAAGCACGGAGAAGAACCAATCACCTATGACCTCCCGTGCATGGAAAAATACCTCAAAGACACCTATGGCATTACGGTCTATCAAGAGCAAGTCATGCTCCTCTCGCGTGTCATCGCCAACTTCACGCGCGGCGAAAGCGACGCCTTGAGAAAAGCAATGGGAAAGAAGCTCATCGAGAAGCTAAACCACATGTATCCCAAGTTCATCAAAGGTGGCACGGCAAACGGCTACGACCCCAAGGTGCTTGAAAAAATCTGGGAAGACTGGCGTGCCTTCGCCTCCTATGCCTTCAACAAGAGCCATGCAACGTGTTATTCCTGGGTGGCCTACCAAACGGCCTATCTGAAAGCCAACTATCCAGCCCAGTATATGGCCGGCGTCATGAGTCGCAGCCTTGCCGACATCAAGACCATCACCAAACTGATGGACGAGAGCAAGTCGATGGGCATCAGCACCCTCGGCCCCGACATCAATGAGAGCCGCGTCAAATTCAGCGTCAATGCCCTCGGCGAAATCCGCTTCGGCCTTGGTGCCGTCAAAGGAGTCGGAGAAGCAGCCGTTGATGCCATCCTCTCCGAACGAAAGAAAAACGGCCCCTACCAGTCGGTCTACGACTTCATCGAGAGAATCAATTTCCTTGCCTGCAATAAGAAATGCGTTGAATGTTTGGCCCTCGCCGGTGCCTTCGACGGGTTCGGTACCATCAGTCGCGAACAATTCTTCTCCACCTGCGAAAACGGTAATCTCTTCCTTGACGAACTCGTTACCTACGGCCAAAACTATCAGGCCGACAAAGCCAACGCCACCGCCTCCCTGTTTGACGACATCGCCGAAATCGAAATCACGAAACCGCAGCCGCCGAAGATCTATGCAAAATGGAGCGCCATGGAGCGGCTCAACAAAGAGCGCGACCTCATAGGCATCTACATCTCCGGCCATCCGCTCGACGACTATGCCGTCATCCTCAATCGCGTCTGCAACCTCCGCGCCGCCGAACTCGACCGTCTGGACGCGCACGCCAACGAAGAAGTCACGCTCGGCGGCATCGTCAACCTCTCGCGCGAAGGCCAAACGCGCACAGGAAAGCCCTACGGCATCTTCCGCGTGGAAGACTATTCTGGCACAGGAGAAATTGCCCTTTTTGGCGACGATTGGGCAAAATGGCGCGGATACATCGTCAACAATTCAACGCTTTTCATAACAGCCCGCGTCGAGCCCAAACGCTGGGACCCCACCAGCTTCGAACTGCGCATCGGCAACATAGAATTTCTCTCTGATGTCAAAGACCGCAAAATTGAGAGCCTAACCGTCGGCATCCGTCTGGAAGCGCTCGACGACAAAACGACAAACGACCTCTCCCAGATGCTTAAAGAAAGCAATGGCCCAGTCGCACTCTTCTTCAAAATCCTTGACGGAAACACCCAGTCCAACGTGTTGCTGCAAGCCACGGGGCGGAAAATCTCCATAAAAAAAGACCTCCTGGATTACATTGACGCGAGCAATGCGCTTTCGTATGAAATTAATTGATAACTTTGTAACTGGTTAAGGAAAAAAAGGAGATAGAAGGGGTGCACACGCATCCTCCTTTTTTCCCACACCCGTAAAAAACAATCAACCCATAAAATAAAAAAACAATGGCTTTAACAATCAACGATCAAAACTTCGAAACAATCTCTTCAGAGGGCCTGCCCTTGATCATCGACTTCTCAGCCACTTGGTGCGGCCCGTGCAAAAAAATCGCCCCCATCATCGACGAACTCGCAGAAGAATATGCCGGTAAGGCAACCATCTGCAAGTGTGACGTTGACGAGAGCGAAGAGCTCACTTCGCGTTTCGGCGTACGCAACGTGCCAACCGTCTTATTCATCAAAAACGGCGAAGTCGTCAACAAGCACGTAGGCGCAGCAAAGAAATCAGACTTCGTTGAGCTCATTGAGCAATTCCTCGGATAAAAAAACGAGAGAGAGAACCATGGCAATTCTTGACGAAGAACTCATCCGCGACGCCAATGAAGACGCAGAGGCCATACGCCACATCAGAGCACAGATGCCCTCGTCCATGAGCGCCCTCTGCACCGATGCAGACCTCCAGCAAATCATTGATGCAACAGTCGACACGCTTGCAACGAGCGACATCCTCGAGAGCCAGGCCGACGCTGACGGCTTCATCGACATCAACCTTGATATCTTGGCCCAGCAAGTTGCGAAAGAAGTGGGACAAACAGGCATCAACGGCTTGTCGACAGACGACATCCAGTTCATCGTTGAAACCTGGATGGATTTTGACGAGAGCCAAAATGAAGACTGAGACTCCGAAGAAAATAAACAATAGCGGTACATTCAAAAGAAGGACAACATTTCCTGCCTTTGAGTGTACCGCTAATTGTATAAATGGAGACTCGAAATAATTTATAATATCTATGTGTGGGGGATTCGGAGGGGGATATTATAATCTAATGTTTGAATTTTGTTTTCTCCCCCAACTCCAAGTGAGGCAAAGTTCACCCTAAAATGAACCTTGCCTCACTTTGTTTTTGCCTTGGTAAATCTGTCCTGCATAACGGGTTTACCTTCTTTTCTAGTCCTCTATTCGCCGACATGATGTCGGCCTTCAACGAATTTGCCTGTCAAGGAAAAATGCCTCGTGGCCTTGCGTTTGATCATTTCTTTATGAAGACCTTGCCTTTCTGGATATAGATGCCGCCCTGCGTGGTGGCGTTCACGCGGCGTCCCGCTAAATCATAGATGAGTGTGTCTTCATTTTTTTCTGAATCGACTTGCTCAATGCCTGTCTCGATGTCTCCAAAGTTTAAGCCTAATGCTGGAGTTGCAATGCCGTCTATATGCAGATAGCTCTTATTGGCACCGAGAGAGTCGTCCAAGCCAGCTTTATAAAATTGCGTGATATTGTTGGTATTGGCCAATACATAGTTTTCTGATGTCATGGCAACGGAAGTGTTTAACGTGGCGAACGAGAAGGACTCGACAGACAGCGGTTTGACTTCCGTGGCAGCAGGCGTTAGCAGCGTTTGGGTGCAATCCTTTTCGCTTACCAAGATGACACCTTGTTTTGCAGGTATGTAGTCCTTGATTTCTTCCATCTTCACGCACTGTTTGTCTGCTAAATAGCCAGCGACATGGAAGGCCCGTATGTTTGCGGGAAGGATGGTTGCGAAGGGGGCGCTGAAGGTGGCAATTTGGCAGCCTTCTTCCAAACCAGAAATGGCTTGGCCCTCGATGGTGTTGAAAAAGACCGTGTTGTTGTAGGGCACGGCTGATTCTTCAACCATTACGGCAGAACTGCCTTCTTCTTTCTTGAAAACAGGGACTGTGGCGCCATTTGCTTTTCCGTCGTCATAGACGGAGAAATAGACTTTTTGATATTGCTCGTAGCGGTAACGGATTCCGACCAGCGAAAGGCAGCCTATGCGAGCGTCGTTGTCGGCAGGCGTGTTGTTGACTAAATGGCTATTCAGGTTGCCAAACTGCAGGGTGCTGAAATTTTGGTCGAAGCCTTCAGAATATCCCTTGTTGTCGAAAGGAGGATTGTTGAGCTCTTTGCCGAAGAAGGAGAGATAGTGGCCCTCTTCATCCGAAAAGACATAGCAGATGTTGCCTTTCTCATCGAGGAAGCGGTGGCAGATGAAATTTGCTGTGCGAGGGAGAGGGTCGTTTGTGCGTAATTTGTAGCCCATCTTCTGCGTGTCGCTATCATAACAGATGTAATACTGATGCTCTCCATCCTGCGCCTTGAAGGTGAATGTATAGGTCTTGCCATTTTCGGGTAAGGCGTGGGATTGAAGATATGCTTCCAGAGACGCAGCCAATTTTTCGGCGGCTGCATTTTTTTGTGAAACTGTTGCCTGCTTGTCGTTTTCAAGATTTTGGGCTGTTTCCAAATCCTGCTTCAATGTGTTGGCAGTTTCCAGTGTTGGGAATCCTGGTTGCCCTTCTTTTCCATTTACCTTGCCGATGTAGGTCTGTGCTTTACTGATGACCTGCGATAATTCGGATTTCTCGGGTGAATCGGCATGGTCGGTGAGCCAGTTGAGAGAGAAGCGTACGAAGACCAAGTCGTGGTCGGAGGCGCCATCTTCTAAGTAGCAACCGATGGTTCCGTCTGGCAATACCGTCAAAGAGGAATAGGCCGAAGCATCGGGGCAGAGGGTGCGATGGACGGGGAATGTTTTTCCTTCATCGTAGCTCATGTAGCAGCTGACGTTTTTGCGGCTGCCTGCATCGGGGAATGTGTGGAGCAAGCGATTGCGAGAGGCGCCGTCTTTGGTGGAACTATAGACGATCATGGAACCGTTGCAAGGATTGGTCTTGAGGTCGGGATGTGTATAGTGTGTTCCCCAGGTCTTTCCCTTGTCGTGCGAAACGTTGAACTCTCGTCCGCCAGAACGTCGCATGCTGATCAGGATGTCGCCATTGTTGAGCTCCACGAGTTTTGCTTCATCGCCAGCATCCCATGCTGGCTGAGAAGATTCGATTTTCCAGGTTTCTCCGTCGTCGTAGGACACGCAGGCATAATCAGAAAAACCGTTCTTTCCAGGAACCTTTGCGGCAACAGCAACCATGAGGACGCCATCGCGCGTGCAAATGCCACGTCCGGATGTGAGCAGCATGGAAGTCCATTTACGGGCTATTGGATCACTGCATTTTGCGCCATAGAGACTATGGGTGATTTCTACTGGTTTTGTCCATGTCTTGCCATTGTCGTCACTGTGTACCTTGTATTTTCTGAAAGGCTCTTCAGACGTGCTGTTAAAAAGTCCGGCTTTTCCGCCGTTGTAGAGAACGATGAGACGGCCGTTTTTGTTTTTAAGGATTGCGGCATCGCCATATCCGATTGTGCCAGGTTCGTCGCCAGCAATGCAGATTGGTTTGCTCCATGTCTTTCCGTTGTCTGTGCTACGATTGACATAGAGGTCTATGTGTTGTGGCAAGTCTACGTTGTTGTTGATGCGTCGGTCGGTCACCGTGACCAAGGCGCCATCGTCGGCAGTGATGATGGCTGGAATGCGATAGTTCTTTGAGCCGTAGTCTCCACCAGCAAGAACCACGCTTTCCGTTAGGAAGATGGTCGTTGGGTATGATGGTTTTCCGTTGGATGGCTTGAAACTTTTGTTTTGTGCGCTGGTCATGTCAACAAGTTGGGCCTGGATGAGATTGCCCTCTTTTGCCTGTTCATCCACGTCGCAGGTTATATAGAAGATATTGTCGCCAGAAAGCATTTTCAATTGGCTGTTGAGTTTCAATTCCATTTCGGGCGCAATGGGTCCTTCCGTTTGGGAAAGCAAGGTTGATTGCTGAGGACGCAGGCGGCGACTGTCGTTGGAAGCATAGATGCAGATGCGTTTGATGTCGTTGAGATTGGTAGTTCCCTTTAGGCTTATTTTCACTTTCGAAAGAACCATTTCTCCCTGGAATCCACTGACATTCGCCACAATGCGCAACACAGGGACATTTTGGTTGCCTTTGCCAGTCGTTGTTTTGGCGTTGGAAACCACTATTTCATTGATTTCTACGGGCGCTTTCAGTTGCTCTTCCGAGATGGGTTCGAAATACCATGCAGAGCCGGTGCCTTCGCCTGCCTTCCAGTTGCAAATGCGCTGGATGTCCCAAGAGGGGCAGTGGTAATAGCAGTTGTTGCCAATGATGTTAAATTGTTGGTTGTCAAGGTAGGAAAAACTGATTTGGACGTCTTTCTTGCCCATGCTGAAGGGTTCATTGGTTGTTGTCACTGGCTGGATTTGTTCCTTTGTATTGTAATTCACGAGCACCCTCTTGCCATCGGTACGCTTTTCGAGCATCCATACCATGTTTGCGTTGACACTCTTGGTGTTGAGCGTGCAGCAAGGACGTCCTTCTGAGTTGAGTGTGAGCAACGCTCCTTTTAGATCACTACTGGTGGAGCCAGAACGTAAAAAATAATGCTGGTTGTCTTGAGGATAGGCAATCGTTTTTTTCATGTCGCTGATGAGAGCCACTAACTGACGGAGTGTGGACTGGCTCATGTCGGTTGAGCTTTCAATGGATGCCAATCTCTGCTTGAAATCAGCTCTTTCTGTCTCGCTCCAAAGCAGTTCTCCCGGTTGGGTGCCTATGTTCTTCTGTTTCATCAACAGGCGTGCCTCGTTTAAGCGCATATAGAGCATGGCTTTAACATCGGCCGCCGGAATAAAGAACCATGCCGTTGTTTTGCCCTTATTCTTGGCTCCGCCGCGATCGTAATTATATCGGTCGGCAATGATGGCTCCGCCTGGTGTTGTACATTTAATCCATAGCGGGCTACAGCTGCCAGTTTTGATTATATATTGTTTCTGGGTGCCACTGATGAGTTGGAGAAGCAGTTTCTCGCCTTTTTCATTCGAGCCCCAAGATCCCGTCATGTAACCACCAGTTCCTACATTGAGCAATCTGGATTCGCCGTTGATTTTGACAATCTTGAATTGCTCATTATTGGTGAACTGGGCAGTGTGGATGGTGTATCGAGACTCGTTGGTGGAACTGTTATATACCACGAAATTTTTCTCGTACATGGGGAAAAAGTCTGCTGTTAGACCATTGGAAGGGTCGCCAGGGACACGTTGGTCTGCTGCTGACAACAAATAATAACTCTCTCCTTCAGTTGGGGTTGCAGCGACATGGTCTGCCGTTAGATTTCCAACCGTGGTTGTTTGCGCCTGGGCAACTCCAAAGAGGGCGAAGAGGCAAAGAATAATTGGTAAAAAAGTTTTTCTCATAAAAAGTATTATTATTGCGGTTTTGTTTATCTTATTTGTCTGACAAATTTAAGAATAGTCATAAAAACTTTTTGGATGTTGATAGGTAAAAGAAGTTAAATATGTTATTAAGCATATTTTCTATGTATGGTTTCGCTATAATTTGAACGCTTTTACTTGAATTGTTCAAAAGCTCGAAAACAATATGCATGTAATATGTCTCTCTATATTGGTTAACTGGTTTCTTCCCGGGGATAAGTTGTCGTGCAGGCTCAATGAAGGGATTGGAGAATGGGGGCGACACTGGCAAACGAATAGGAATATGGATTATCGCGTTGGGCTGGGTGGAGGCGCATGCTTCCCATTTGAGCGTAGCTTATGTTTCGGCTCTGCCTTTATTCTATGAAATCTTTGTAAATTTGCACGTTATTAGTTACAAATTACAATTTACGAAGATGCAAAATTTACGTGTTTCTATATTATTAAAGTCCATGCGTTTTTACGCTTACCACGGTGTGCTTCCACAGGAGCACTGCGTGGGCGGCGACTATGAGGTTAATGTCAGACTGGAGGTTGAGAAGGCCGCTGCCGCGGTGTGGGCCGATTCTTTGGCACACACCGTTAACTACGCAGACGTATTTCGCCTGACGGAAGAAGAGATGACGCGCCCGGCGGGGTTGCTGGAGCATGTGGCGGGGAGAATTTTAAACCGGATTTTCCAATGCTGGCATCAGGTGGCGGCGGCAGAGGTCTGCGTCAGGAAATGCGTGCCTCCCGTGGAGGGAGCGATGATGAGCGCTGAGGTGTGTCTGCGGGCGGAAAATCCGTGGGGCACGGAGACGCGACTGCTGGTGCTGGATTTTGACGGCACGCTGGCCGATACGGCACAGGGTATCGTGGAGACGATGCAGGCGACTTTCAAGACGCACGGCTGCAAAATGGTGCCAGGGGAGAGGACGGTCAAAGAAACGATCGGACTGCCGCTACATGAGGCGATGAAACAACTGCTGCCTGAAGGGACGGCTGAGGAGACCATGGCGCTCTACGTGGAAACCTACAGGGAGCGCTTTGAGGAAATCGGCGCGGCGGCAACGAAGGCCTATCCCAACGTGGCGAAGACGCTGGAGCGGATTAAGAGGGAAAGGGGCAAGAATGTGGGCATCGCGATTGCCACGAGCCGCAGCCATCGGTCGGTTGTGGACTTATGCGGCAAAATGGGACTTGCTCCCTATATTGACTGTTATGTGGCGGCAGACGACGTGACGCGGAACAAGCCAGATGCAGAGCCAGTTTTGAAACTGATGGAAATTTTCGGCGTGGAGGCGCAGGAGGTGCTCGTCGTGGGCGACACGACGTTTGACATGGAAATGGGGAAGGCCGCAGGATGCAGGACTTGCGGGGTTACTTATGGGAATCACGACGCAACGCGGTTGGCGGAAGCGGGTGCGACAGCACTGGCGGATGATTTCACGGTTGTGGCGGGCTTGATTCTATGAGAAACGGGGAGGTTCTAGCTGCTACGGCTTTGGCTATTCGGATGTAGTGGGAGGGCCGGCTAACGGCGTGTAATGACCTACACTTTTTAGATGGGGTGTTCAAAATCCAGAAAAATTTCTGCGCGGTTTTGAATCAAATAGCAAGCGACGAAGCATGCGCACATGATGTGGGAAGGGGGAGTTAATAGACCACGCTGTCCATGAGAATGTCGTGTGGCTCGGTCGGAATGTGGCTGAATATCTGAAAGGGGAAGCAAATGCCCGATTTGTGGGCCGACATGACGCCAGGGAGGGCGAGAAAACGGTCGTAGAAACCTTTGCCGCGCCCGAGGCGTGCTCCTTGTGGTGTGAAAGCCATGCCGGGGACAATGATGAATTGAGGCGGAAGGAAATTCCCCCAAGGCTGCGAGGGGGAATGAGAGAGCGCGGAGGGTTCCATGATGCCAAACGCCCCAGCATGGAGGTTGTTTTCGCCGAGGTAACGTCCGAGGATGATGTGGTCGGCTTGAACGATAGGAAGGTATATTTCCTTGACAGCTGCATATTTTTGCAGGAAGGGCAGCGAAAAGGGTTCGTCTGGCAGTGGATGATAGGCCATGATGCGGCTGGCGCGTTGGAACTCTGGCATTTGCTCTATTTTGGCATAGAGGGCAGCAGAGCGATGCAAGCGTTCTTCGACGGAGAGTTGGCGGAACTGTTGGCGCACTTGACGGCGTATGGCTCGTTTTTCTTCTTGTGTGGTCATGGGCTGGGATTTGTTTCGCTTTTTTCTTAGGGGAGAAGCTGGGTGGATTTTAGTGATGGTAAGTGGGGTAAGTAGGTGTTCATAATTATTTTATTGTGTTCATGCAGGTAGGGATAACCCAGTTTAATACTAATTTTGAACACCCACTTAAGAAAATGACTTGTACGACATATCTTTTCGCCGCCCCCCGAAAAAAAGAACATGCCCAAAGCGGTGTGCTTCAGGCATTGTGCTTTACGTATGAGTGTGTGGGAAGGGGGTGTTACATTGTTTTGTATATCAGCGCAACGGCTTGAGCGGAGATGCCTTCTTTGCGTCCTTCAAATCCGAGACATTCGGTGGTGGTGGCTTTGATGTTGATGTCGTCGGGGCTTACGTTCATGATGGGTGCCAGTTTTTCTCTCATGGCCTGGATGTGTGGTGAGAGTTTTGGCGCTTGGGCAACAATGATGGCATCAACATTGCCAACGGCATATCCTTTTTCGTTTAAAAGGGCGACAACGCGGTGCAAGAGTATGCAACTATCGATGCCGAGGAACTCAGAGGAGGTGTCGGGGAAATGGCGGCCGATGTCGCCCAAGGCGGCTGCACCGAGCAGGGCATCGCAAATGGCATGTATGAGGACATCGGCATCACTGTGGCCGAGAAGCCCGTGGGTGTGGGGAATGGTGATGCCGCCGAGCGTGAGGGGGCGGTTGGGAACAAGGCAGTGGACATCATAGCCAAGGCCTGTTCTGATGTTTGGCTTTTCCATGATTGTGATTGAGATTGATGGTGGGGGTAGAGAGGGGCGTCAGCGACGACGGAAGAAATCGGTGATGCCATCGAAATCGAAGGAGAGCGAAACGCGGAGCGTCTGGTCGAGAGGATTGGAGGGGGCTGTTGAAATGACATAGCCTGCGTCGATGGTCATGACGTTCATGCGGAAGCCTGCTCCGACAGTAAAGTATTTTCTGTTGCCCTGCATCTCGCTTTCATGATGGTATCCAGCGCGTAGGGAGAATTTGTCGTTGTAGGTGTATTCCGCACCAAGGCTCCACTGGATTTCTTCGAGTTCTCCCTTGAAACCTCTTTCCGAATCTCCAAAGCTCTTGAAGATGCCCGAGATGGAGGATGTTTCGTAATACTGGTCGCGCACGCGCTGTTCGTAGGTTTCGTTGTCTTCGTCTTCGCGCTTCAGCGGTTTTGAGGGCACAAGGAGCTTGTTGGCATCAGCCGAGATGGAGAAGCGGTTGAACTCGTTGATGGGAACCATGAAACTGAATCCAAGGCGGAGGTTAGTCGGGATGAAATAAGAATAGTCGTCGCCATAATTGATTTTACTGCCGATGTTGCTGATGTTCATACCAAGGGACAACTGGCATTCGCGACTTCCCATCATGACGTAGTTGTTATAGAAACAGGCGATGTCGGCAGCGAAGGCTGAACCGGGGGTGGTGTTGTCGTCGTAGTGTCCAGAGAGGTCGGAATACATGTAGCGGAGCGCCACGGCTGCTGAAAATTTCTCAGAGAGCATTCGCGAATAGGCCACGTCAACGCCAAGTTCGTAGGGCTTGACTTGCATGGTGCCTGCCGTGACGTCGCCCAAAGAGAAATAGCGCAAAGAACCGCTAATGGCCTGATAATCGCCAATGCGCATATATCCCGTTGCATTAAGGAGGGCGATGTCGTTGACGAGTTGGCGCAGCCAGGGCGTATAGTTCAAGGCGAGACCCGCACGCGAAATGGTGAAGGGATATTTTGCTGGGTTCCAGCTTTGAGAGTTGACATCGGGATCGGTGGCGGCACCGAGGTCGCCCATTGCGGCGGCGCGTGCGTCGGCAGCGATGGACTGCGAGGTGACGGCCGTGAGGATGGGATTGAATTTGTCTTTTATGTCGTCGTCACCAGCATAGGCGGAAACGGTTGACAATTGGCTGGCAGCGAGCGCTGCGATGAGATATTTGTTTGCTTTTGACATGATCTGTTAGTGGGTTTTATGAAAAGTGTCGGGGGAACACAAGTGGGGCTTATGTAAATGGTGAGAAAATAATTTGAGCATTTTTGACGGGTAAGGAGATAGTCGCTCTTTTCTTATACCCTATCAAAATTGATCACTTTACTCTTTCACCATTACTATGTTTCTGCCACCTGCCTATCTGATGATGAGTTTTTTGGTTGCTGTTTTCAATTTGCCTCCCTCTCCCGACATGGTGGCCCGAAAGAGATAGATGCCTGCGGGGAGCGGAGTTCCCGATGTGTCGCTGACGTTCCATTGTTTGGTGAGATACGACTTAGATGCTTGGGATTCGTGGCTCCAGACACGGCGTCCGTAAGCATCAAATATTTCGATGGTGGCTTGCGATGCCGCCTGATTGCTTCCCTCGGGGATGCGCAGAATGAAGGTCGTGGCGGTCTTGACGGGGTTTTCCGTGATGTTGACGTCGAAGGAATCCTCTGAAAGCTGGCCGACATAGAACGTGAGCGCTGCTGTCGTTGAATTGTTGTTGACATCCCATGCCTTGAAAGAGAGGGTGTGTTTGCCTGGTTGCATTTCTGGCATTTGCCAACTAACGCTACCGGCATTGTAGGTGCCGAAGTCATACTTGAAATAAGGCGTCAGAGTATAGACCTGGGAGGGGTCGTTGTCAATACAGAGAGACATGTCGTGTCCGAGACTGACACCAGACGTATTAACCGCTACATCGTCTTTGACGCGTGCGAGGAAGAGGGGCGTGCTTGACACAATGCCTCCATCGGGGAAATCGTAGTTGTCGAGACTGACGAACACTTGGGGCGCGAGGGTATCGGCTGACGCTTCCTCGCTGGTGCCATTTAGGTAGAATTGTTCGTTATGGCCTATCGCTGAGTGGTTGTTGCGGAGGTCGGAGGCAAAAAATGTGATACGTGCAGAGGAAGAAGAATAGCTGATGTCGCGCGGAACGGACATACTGATGACGAAGCGTCCGTTTCTCACCGAATCGTTGATTTCCATGAGTGTCTTTGTGCGGTCTTGGTAAACCTGTGCTTTTGTGGCGCCGGTGTTGTTGACACACGTGATGGTATCCATCTTGTCGGACAAGACGGCGTTGACAACGCCGCTGAAGGTGTTGGCGAAGACGGCATCTGGCGTTTCGATGTGTCCGCTAAAACGCGCCACAGAAGAAGCTTTCAGCGCCTGCATGGAAGTGGGTGTCAGGGGTTGGCCGTTGATGCTGTCGAGCACCACTGCGTGGCGCGGCAATGCAACAGGGAGAGCAGGGTCGCCCAAGAGGGCATATTTGAGTTTATTGATGGTGGCATCGGTATTGCTCGTAATGAGCGCCGTTTTTGCCTTGAGCAGGGCTTGTCCGAAGGTGGCAGGCTGACTGCCCTTTTTCAGCAGGAAGCGGCAGAATCTGGTGTTCAGTTCAACATTTCTTTCGGCAAAAACAGAGCGCGAAGCACACAACACGGCTACTGCCCCGCCATTGGGGTTGAAGAGAGCGGTGCGGCCGATGTCGGATTGCGGCATGTCGTAAGGTGAGATTTTGCAGGAGGCTAAAATCCAAAGCGGCAAGGAGGACGTCTGGTTGTCAGAAAAGTCGTCCTTTACAAGCACCCTTGCGTGTGAAACCTGGTCGGGGCTCCCGTGACCGACATAGTCGAAGAGTAGCGCCCCCTCACGCATGGCACGCTGCAGATCACGTGTGGCCTGCGGATAGGAATATCCAGTTGCGGTGTAGGTGCGCTTGTAAGCATCCCAATATGACTTATGAAGCAGGAGGTTGCCGCCAGTTGTCGACGTAATGCTGTTGGCAACGTCTTCAGCGCCTCTCATGTGCAGGTTGTTGTCTTTATCGTCGCCCAACACATAGGCCCTGCTTTGCCATATTCCTTGGTTGGCCCCCGTCAGATAGGCGATGGACTTGTTGACCATCACGGCGGCTTCCGCTGTGGTTGGGCAGGGGAAACGTCCGATGGAAATGTCGGGCTTGTTTGCACCATAATTAACGCCCTCACCATCATCGAGCCATGAGAAGAAATCGTCTGTCGTGTAGGAATAGAGGTCGCCGATTGAGAGCGAAGAGCTCAGGCTATTTGTAGCATTGTGGCTGACTTCAAAGATGAGGAGATAGTTGTCTGGATTTTTTCCTTGGAAGGAGGTCGTCAGCAAACGGTTGTCCCACACACTTGGCCCCATGAAGAGCAAATATTGCGGGGCATCAGCTGTTGTGGCGGCTCTGTCGTAGAGCATTTTGAGGTAACGGCGATAGGCAGAGGCATCGGGCGTTCCAGAAGAAAACTCGTTATAGAGCTGCATGGCCGTGACGACTTTTACGTTGAGATTCTGGTGTTTGCGATGGGCCTCTGCCAAACGGTTGGCTTCGCTAAGGAATTTCCCGTCGGAGGGGATGATAATGACCATCTGCACCAGACTGTCGGCATGGAGGTTCTGATTGCCAACCACGCCCCAAAAAGCGGGAGAGGGGTATGTCTGGTTGTCGTTGAAGACAACAAAGCGCTGTGTGCCATCGGCAACATTCGCCTCCAATGTGTCTGTCTTACTAAGCGTGGCCTGCATGCGCACCGTGTGGTTTTTCCCGTTGGCAATCTGCCACAATTGGCTGTGGCTGGTGGCGTCGGCAATTTTCAGTTTCAAACTGCCAGACATCTCGGGCGAGAAGGCGTAGGGAGCGTCAGTGGCTTTCAGTTGCCGCGGATAATGAATGCGGATGTAGTTGAGACGAGAGGTGGCAACTGGGTTGACGGTGAATTTGAAGGCGTTAGTTTCTGCAAAGCGCGACGTTGGTATGTCGTACGATTTTCTTGATTCACGTGCAGACTCGTCGCTTCCGTAAGCGCTGACACTTATGCTCGGGAGCTTATAAGCGTTGTTGAGAATGATGCCAACAGACGTGGTTGTCTTGCTGCTGGCAGCAAAGGCAATATCGACGTTTGCTGTGCCGCTTGGCATGATACTTGGCGTGGCAAGTTTGAAGGTATGGGAATTGCCTTCCGCAAAATTATGGCCGTCATAAAGTTCGCGCCCGCCTTCATAAAATCCCGCTTCGTCACTATCCAAGACGACATGGTGCGTGATGACAGCGCAGGAGACTGAAGACGAGGATGTTTGCTGAGAGGTCGCGATGCGGAGCGGCTGGTCGCCTTCAGTTACGAAATAACAGGAGGCGATGCTGTAGGGATTGTTTTCGTGTCGTGTTGACGTCCAGCGCGTGGTGCCCTCTGCGAAGAAAAACAGCTTGTCGTCGGATATATAGGTTGACACCTCACAGAGGTCGTCGGGCGTTTGGTTGTCAGATGTGAAGTCCCACGTCTCTGGAATCATGCGTCCTCCATAGCCATAAATTTTGACGCGATTGATGTCGGCAAATCCGTTTTGCTTGAGCTGCTTTGCTGTCAGCTGATAAATGCCTTCTTCTTTCACACTGATTTTCACCCATTTCCCACTGGCCAATACTGACTTATTTTTCCAGCGTTTTGACATATCGGCCTGAGAGGAGCCTGTTGGCAAAAAGAGGGTCGTGGCATTTTCCTCTTTCCCGTTTGCCATGCTTTTAATTCTCTGCTCGCCACGGTTTGCTTCGAACGGCGTCAGAGAGATTTTGCAAGAGGTGAGGCGCATGAGCACACCGTTTTTCCTAAAAATCGGGCATAGGCTAATTTCCAGGATTCTTTTTTTGCGACTGATGCCGCAGACAACATGCGGTTTGATATTATCTGGAATGTGAAGTCCGCTTTTCTTCAAAAGCGCTGTTTCCTCCGATGTCAGTGGCTGGCATTCTGGATAGAGCACGCTGACCTTGACAGCGCTGCCAAGGAAGGCGTTTTCGCGGCTATCGACAAACGATTTGCTTTCCATACCAGACATATCTGCTCGCTCGCTGGCCGCATCGATGTTTCTCTGCATTGTGAACACAGGAAGCTGGTTGGAGGTGACGGGATAATCTTTCGCAGTCAATTGAATAAAGCCAGAAAGGGTGTCTTGGCTTTCCCTTTGCCCCGCGAAGATGTTTCCCTGAACAAATATCAGAGACGCAAGGAGAAAGAGGTATTTGCGTATATGTCGGAACATGCGGTTGTTTTTAACTGGGTGATACCTATACATTGGGAGATTATACAGGGGAATTAAAGTGGCGGCAGACGGCTATTTTATTGAAAATTGGAGCACGCGTTTGCCGTTTAAATACCCTTCTATACTATGATCTGTCTCGGCTTTTGTGGGAGGACAGGGGAAACCATAGTAAATGAGGTCGCCTTGGCGCAACATGAAAAACTGCGATACGTGGCTGACGATTTCAGCCAAACTAAAATTGGCATTCTCATTCGAGGATTGCTGGACCACCAGGCCATTGTCTTTCAGCATGAAGGAGGCGCAGGGGAGATTGAGGTCGGCAACAGGCTGAAACTGTCCCACGGCGGCGGCACCATCAAAGCCCTTGCTGATGTCCCAGGGCAGATGGTTTGACAGGCAATGTTCAAACAAATTGTCGGCCGTGAAGGCAATGCCCACTGTGGCTGTGTCGAAATATCTGTGTGCATATTGGGGGGCTATGTAGCGTCCGAGCCGACTTATTCTGATGACAAGAGAACCCTGGTAACTGCATGGCTGGGCATAGTCTGGAATGAAAAACGGACGATGTTTCAGCAAGAGGGCCGTGTCCGGAAGTTCGTAAACGACCGGCGTGTTTGATATAAACGTCGGGGAAAGCGATTTATTGCACGCTGAAGGAGTGAAATTATTGTGTATTGCAAAAATATTCATTGTTGGCAGTTTTAAATTCTATGCCGTTGAGGTTGGTTTTTATAGGCTTATATCGAGACCGAACGATAGCATTTCCTTAAACTGGATATATGATTTGCCCTCTTTGCGTCTGACGCTGTCGTCAAATCGTGGGAAAATGAAGAGTTCTGTAGTCAAGTATTTGTTGAACTTCATCTTGAAAGTACTTTCCCATTCCAACTGGGCTTTGCTGTAGTCCGTGTAATAATATATTCGGCCGTTCCAACTGATGTTCTTGATGATGTTCCAGTTGTATTTGATCGTGATATTGGAACCATAGCCCAATTTCGAATGTTTGCCTTTGTCGACACCAAATGACGTGGCGAGATTTTTTCTGTCGACGTATTTAAAATTGGCAGCGATGGGGGAAATCGCTGCACTCATGTCGAAATTCTTGCAGTTGAATTTATAGTCCATACCGATTGAAAACAGGTTTTCAAAGGGCGACATGAAGTCGGAATAAACCTTGGTGTCGTTGCTGCGGTATCCGCGATAGAACTGGGTCCAGCTTTGCAGCATAAAGGTGTAATACCAATGCTTTGTTGCTCTCAAGCCGAGTTTATTTGTCATACGGATCATGTCGGCGTTGGTGCGGAACTTATGCTTTTCGTCGTTCTGAGTGGAAAGGAAGCCCAACTTGCTTTCAAGGGTGTTTGTGAAAACGACTTTCTGCTTGTTATTATACGTCGCTTCGAGATTCAGTTGCACAAGCCATGAATAATTGCTCTCTCCGCCTTTATACCAGTTGTCTGATATATGGTTTTGCATCAGTTGCAATTTGGGATTGGCTTTAAATTTCCAGAAATTTGGTTTTCTGATCGTGACCTTCCAATCATTGGCAAAGGTATCGTCTTCTGGCCTGTCGTCGTTCGATGTTTTGCCAGAGAGACTGACTTGAGGGCGCACTTCCTGCACCAAACTATGGGATGAGCCCACGGCCGTTTTCTCGTCGTCTTCTAAAAATCGGATGCACCAAGGCACACTGACATACGCATGTACCAGCACACTGTCTATGGCCGTTTGAACAGAGTCTTCACGAAGATGTTTGTCGCTTCCAGTTTGCAGAACGCCGACAAGACGGTGTATGGGCGCCTGGAAATAGGTGGATGAAGAGAAAAGCGGGAAATAATACGGCGCGGGAGCCGTCACTTCATACTGACTCCTGTTTTCCCGGTACGACACAATCATGTTTTCAAGGGAATCAGCCTGTTCGGTGTACACTTTGGAGAGATGTTCCAAGATTTTCTGATTAATCTGATTCTTGGGCATTTCGTGAAGGTGCCTACTTTTTGTTTGAGCCTGAGCGCTCGTTGCCAAAACCATACCTGACGAAAGCGCTGCAGTGCATATAATTTTATGAAGCGTAGTGATGTTCATGTTGTTGCCAGTTGATAAAGAGCCATGATAATGATGTAGCCGTCTTTCATTATCATGGCGCAATGCTGTGATGATATATTGTTCCTGACGGGCCAAAAGAATGGTCGAAGTGAGAACAGAGAGATAATCTAAAGGGTAGGGGAGTGGACTGCTTTGGAAGCGGCGCCTGTGGAACTACTTGCGGCGCTTGATGTCAATCAAATAAGTAAATTTGATGACAATTGTTCCGTGGTTTGACCTTGAGAATACGTCCTTTTTGCTATTGGAAAATATATCAGACAATCCGTAATAATATCTTCCGTCAACCATGAAATGCCCGATTTTTGTGTTGGCCTCTACGCCGAGACCCCCCGTGATACCATAATCGAATTTATGGTCGATGTTCATGTCATATTGCGCAAACATGTTGTTCAGACGGTCAGGATTTCCTTCGGAATTGAGCGTCCACGTGTCACCATATTTGGAGCGGCTGTTTACGCAGAAGCCAACTTGCGGACCCGCCAAAAAGTAGGCCATAAGCCCTCTCTGCTCATGCCCCCAGCCCAGACGTGCAAGCATGGGAATCTGCACGTAGTTCATCTGCCGGGAATAGGTATCGGCCAAGGGGACATCGCCGCTGCTGTGGATGTTCTCTTCCCAACCAAGTTGCGCATAATTGACTTCCATTTGCAGGGCACACAGCGTCTTGAAATATTTTTCGCTTGTCAAGCGCAACGTCATACCGAAGGTGGCGCCCTTGTGCATGTTTTGTTTTATGGTCGGATCAAAGGAGATGGAGTTTAATGCGGCACCAGCATTGAAGCCGATGGCAACGGCATCGCGAGCTTCGCCGATTTGTGCAGAAACATGCGTGTGTGCGCTAAACATAAGACCAAGGGCCAAAGCGAGGTTGCGCAGATGATGTATCATATATCTAATTTATTTCACTGAGTAAAAGTTGGATGGTTCTATATGCCCAGACCACCTGGGCGCTTGGGAAGACTGTTCGATGGAACATCCTATGAAAAATTTCACTTGTAATTCGCGTCAGAAATCAGGTCAATGACGCCTGTTGTTCGATAATGAATAAAGTACATGGAATTATTGACATATCCTGAATTTGGAGCGACCTGTATGAACGAAATATTGTGTTGCAAAGCTGTTGTCTTTATGATTTGCTGGGCATAATCCTTTCCGTAGTTCATCAGTCCAGTCATCAGTCGGATTCCTGCATCGTAGCCCAACAGGAACATGCGCGGAGAAGTTTCCAGCGGCCTAGTCTTAAACCACGTGCTGTATTCGTCCACCTTCTTTTGGGTGTCAACAGAGTAGGGGTTGTAGAAGTGGTTGTTGAACACATAGGTGTCAATGTCAAACAAATCGCGCCGCGAGATGCTTGGGAGGTCAAGCCAATCGGGATACGCCATCAGGGCGAAACGGCCCTTTGGATATACCTGTCGGAGCGATTTAATCTTGTCTATCATGTTCTTAACTCCATTTTCTTCGCTTGTTTCTGGAATGAAAACCACCATTTTTTTGCCGTTGGCCAGCGCCCTGAGTTGGTCTGCGGAATACCCGGCAGGCAAATCAACGATGTCAAAGCCACCCTGCGACAAAGCATTTCTCATTGCCGCCGAGAATATGATTTCGTTGCCATTTCCTTCATGCAGGAAAACGGCTTTCGCTCCTTTGAAAGTCTTTGCAAACAAGGATGCGACAAACTGCGCCTTTTGCTCAATGGGAGCGTTCAGGAGGAATACATTGGAGGTTGTCTTCAAGTCCTCATATTTTGAAGAAAACGGGATGACCCACTTCACATCTGGCAACTGCTTTGAGAGCTGCGTCATATCGCCAAAATGCTGCGGATATAATGGGCCGATGATCATTTGCGGATTCGTGGCTTTGATTTTGGCGGCTACGTCGGCAAACGACTGTGCACTCTGTGGCTCGTCGAAAGCATTCACCTGAATGTCAATGTTCTTTTTCTTGATTTCATCAACGGCCATCAGGAAACCGCGATAAAATTCAACGCTACGTTCCCCCTCCAGCTTTTTATTGAGCAACGGGAGCACCAGTGTTACATTGAGTTTTTCGTACCCCTTCGCTTTCTCCTGCTGCACGGCAACAAGTTCCGAAGAAGCATAGGGAATGCACAAGAACATACCCTTCTTGATTTCCTTATTTTCAATATCGGGGTTTGCCTTGAGCAATTCCTCAACGGTCAGGCCATACTGCTTGGCAATGCCCCATAGCGTTTCTTTCTTTTTCACCTTGTGCATCAGTCGGCAGTTCGTACCCTTGATGCCGTCCTTATGTTCAACGACAGGAATCAACACAACCGTGTTCGACTGTAACCCCTTTTCCTTTAATGCAGGATTGGCCGACTGGATAGATTCAACGCTGACGCCATATTTGACCGACAACTGATAGAGCGTTTCTCCTGCTTGCACATGATGTCTGTACATTTGCGTCTGTGCCGAAGCAGACAGTCCGCCGCTTATAAAAAAAATGGCTGCCAGGCCGACAGCAATCAATTTCTTAATTGTTTTATGCTTCATAAGAGTAGGTATTCAAAAATGATTTGTACTATCAAAGCAGGGGAAAAAAGTTTGATTTTGCCTTGCCACACTCCATAAACTAATTTTGAACCCCTACCTAGAAAGTTTTTGTTTACCGCAAAAATACATAAATCTTGCCATCTATGCCACGCCATTGAAAAGAAATCCGTATTTTTGAACCAAAAAAAGAATGTAGACACAAACAATATATGAGCAAAAAGAGAAATTTCGAGCTGTTTTGCGCCATTGCCCTACTGCTTTGCGGAGGGTATCCGTCTGGCGTTTCCGCACAGAAAAAAGGGCGCAAGGTGAAGACGGAAATAAAGAAAAGCACATCCAATGTGGCCAAATCGGCTTCGACATTGGTCAACGAATACCGCTTTGACGAAGCCATTCAAGCATATACCAAGGAATTGAATGCAGCAAAACGCAATCGGGAGCTGACAGAGCCCATTGAAGAAGGAATGCAAAAAGCCCAGCTCGGCGCCGATATGCTGCGCGGAACGGAGCGGGTCATCATTGTCGACAGCATGGTCGTGTCGCGTGACAAGTTCATAGAGGCATACCGTCTGTCGAAAGGCAGCGGACACTTAGGCAAACTGGCCGAGTTCATTCCGGCATTTTCCTCATACAGGGCTGGCGAGACTGCCTTTATAAATGACTTCAAGGATTACGTTGTTTTTGCGATGCCAGACAAAAATGGATTGAAGAAATTGGTTTCAAGCACGCGCTTGGGAAATAAATGGAGCAATCCGCAGCCGTTGAATGGGATGGGGCAGAGCGATGACGTCCAAGACTATCCCTATCTGATGGCAGACGGACTGACTTTGTATTTTGCAGCCCAGGGAAGTGAAAGTTTAGGGGGATATGACATTTTCGTGACGCGCCGTGGCAGTTCCACCTCCGATTTCGTGAAGGCAGAAAACGTTGGCATGCCGTTTAATTCCCCAGCCAACGACTATTTGATGGTCATTGACGAGAACGCCAACATCGGCTGGTTCGTGTCCGACAGAAACCAACCCGCCGACAAAGTGTGCATTTATCGTTTCATTCCTAACGACACGCGTGAGATATACGAGCTGAAGGGCGACAACGAAGATGAAATCCGCAATTTGGCCCAACTGACTTCCATCTCAGACACTCATTTTGACAAGAAGACTGTTGCAGAGGCCCAAAAACGCATAGCCGAACTGATGTCGTCCGACGGCAACACGCGAAAGCGACATGCGTTTAGATTTGTGCTGGACGACCAGCATGTGATCACGCACCTGTCGCAATTCAGAAACGCCGAAGCCCGCACGCTTGCCCAAAAATGCTTTGAAATGGGGAAGCTGATTTCAGAAGCAATCGATCATCTGGATGCTTTGCGCGAACAATACGCCAAACGGAAAACCGTCACGCTCTCGAAACAAATTTTGGAAAGCGAGAAAGCCCTTGAAGAAGCCTGCGGCAAATTATCCTCAATGGAAAAGCGCGTCAGACAATTGGAATTGGGGAAATAATTCTGACAACCTACTTTAAAAATGACATACAAGCAAGAAACCATAAAGCCTTACAACGAGAAGGAAGAAAAGGGAGCACAGGTTGAACGCATGTTTGACGACATTGCTCATTCATACGATTTACTCAACCACACGCTCTCCTTCGGAATCGACCGCCGCTGGCGGAAAGTAGCTGTGAAATGGCTCAAGCAGTTTTCGCCCGACAGCATTCTGGATGTTGCCACGGGAACTGGGGATTTCGCCATCTTAGGTGCCAAGGAAATCAAGCCGAAGCAGATGCTCGGCATTGACCTATCAGAAGGGATGCTATCTGTGGCCCGTGAGAAAATCAAGAAAGAAAAATTGGAAGACATTGTAAGCGTAAAGAAGGAGGATTGTATGAACCTGTCCTTCGAGGACAACGTCTTTGACGCCGTTATGGCAGCCTATGGCATCCGAAATTTTGCGGACTTAGACAGAGGCTTGTGCGAGATGTGCAGAGTGATGAAACCAGGCGGACACCTGGCCGTTATCGAACTGACTTCTCCTTCCCATTTTCCGATGAACATGCTCTTTAAAACATATTCCCATTGGGTGATGCCAACAATCGGACGCTTCATTTCAAAAGACAAAAAAGCATATCGCTATTTGCCCCAGACCATGGAGGCGTTCCCAAAGGAAAACAGAATGAAAGAAATACTTGAAAAAGCGGGATTTAAAGACATAAAAATCAAGAGGTTCACATTTGGAATCAGCATGCTTTATATGGCCTCAAAATAAGCGAATATAGACACCACACTAACAGATAAAACAACATTACGCATGGAAAGGTACGGACTCATCGGCCGTCCGTTAGGACACTCGTTTTCTGCAAGTTTCTTCGCCGAAAAATTTGCAAGCGAAGGGATAGATGCCGTTTATGAAAACCATGAATTGCCGGAACTTGCAGGCCATTTCATGGAATTGGTGTATTCAACGCCGAATCTGAGGGGGCTGAATGTGACCATTCCATACAAGCAAGACGTCATCCCCCTGCTGAATGAGCTCAGCGACGACGCAAGGGCGATAGGGGCGGTCAATGTCATCAGCATCTCCCGCCTCGACGACGGCAGGCCCCACCTCAAAGGCTACAACTCCGATGTAATCGGCTTTACGGAATCCATCAAACCGCTTTTGCGCGAATGCCATAAAAAAGCACTCGTATTGGGAACGGGCGGTGCCTCGAAGGCTGTGGTCTACGGCTTGGAAAAACTGGGATTGGCAACGACCTATGTGAGCCGCACGCCTCGGTCTGGCATGCTGACGTATGAAGATTTGTCGGCCGATGTCATGAAGCAACACCTTGTTGTGGTCAACTGCACGCCTGTCGGTATGTTCCCACACACAGACGAATACCCCGCCATCCCCTATCAGTTGCTCTCGCCCGATCATCTTCTTTACGACTTGGTGTACAATCCGCTTGAAACCATGTTCCTAAAAAAAGGAAAGGAACGCGGTTGCATCATAAAGAACGGTTTGGAAATGCTTCACCTTCAGGCCATCGCCAGTTGGGAATTTTGGCATGAACACCCGAACAAGTAGGGGGCAATACCCAACGTCAGTCCTGACACTTGGCAAACCAGCCCAAGACGCTTGGCAAAGACGAAAGCCAGTTTTCATTGCCAAATGCTTTCCGCCGCATGATTTCCTGTATGTGCAACTTCAACAAAAGCTAAAGAAACAGATGTATAGATATTTCATTATCACCCTGTTGTTCATCCTGTCAGCTGCATCATCAAGCGCGAGGAAGTGGACACCAGAAACGCTTCCGATGGTGCATCTGAAGGATGCCACGAAATATGTCTGCAATCCAGATGGCATTCTGAAACCAGCAACCGTAGACTCTGCCGATGCACTTCTCTCAGCTTTGGAGCGCGACAAAGGTGTGCAAACGGTTGTTGTCGTTGTCAAGCAACTGGAGGGCGACGACCCGTACAGCTTCGGCATGGCCCTGGGAAAACGCTACGGAATTGGCGACGGCAAGCAGCGCACTGGCCTGATTCTCATTTTGGCCACAGAAGACAGAAGCTATCAGTTGCTGACAGGCAACGGTCTTGAAGGCACCATCCCAGATGCCATCTCCAGAAGAATTCAAAACCGCGTTATGGTGCCGGAACTGAAAAAGGGAGATTGGGACAAAGCCATTGCCAACACGCTGAAAAGCATCGACGGATATGTCAGAGGAGACGAAACACTTCGTGGCAACGACGACGAAGAAGACAATCCATTTGGCAGCATTCTGGTGCTTGCCTTCACGTTCACCTTCATTGCGTTCATCTATATCCTCAGCCTCCAGTCAAACCGACGCACCTGTCCCAAATGCGGCAAACACAAGCTGACTTTGAAAAAGAAAACGGAAAAAATCTCTGGCAAGAGAATAATGATAGAAGAACACTGGCGCTGCAAATCATGTGGCTATGAAGAAACCCGCCATACGGACAAGCCCAACGATGAGCACAATGGCAACCGGTCGGGCGGCAGAGGCATCCCCCCCTTCATCTTTTTCCCACCGACGGGCGGCGGACATGGCGGCCCGACAGGCGGCAGTTTCGGAGGCGGTACATTCGGAGGCGGAGGCAGCGGCGGCCGTTTTTGACTTTCAGTCTCCCCGTTATTCCAACGCACACGCATCATCTAATCCACAAACCCTTATACATTAAAATTATGAACCAAAAATTCAGAATCTCAACGCCCCTGATTGTAACGGGCGTAATCATCCTTTGTCTGTTCATCGGCGGTTTTTCTTCCTACAACGGTCTGGTTGGTTTAGACGAGGAAACCAACACAGCCTGGGGTAATCTGCAATCGCAATACCAACGACGGGCCGACCTGATTCCTAACCTTGTAAACACAGTGAAGGGCTATGCCAAGCACGAGCAAGGCACACTGGAAAGCGTTGTGGAAGCCCGCGCAAAGGCAACGCAAGTAACGGTGGATTCCGACAATCTGACACCCGAGCGCATGAAGGAAATCCAAAAAGCACAGGGAGAACTTTCTACGGCGCTGGGAAAATTGCTCGCCATTTCAGAGAACTATCCCGACTTGAAAGCCAACGAAAATTTCTCAGAACTGCAAGCCCAATTGGAAGGCACCGAAAACCGCATCAACGAAAGCAGACAACTTTACAACAAGGCCGTCAAGGATTTCAACGTCAAAGTGCGCCGTTTCCCTTCCAATATCATTGCTGGCATCTGCGGTTTCGAGAAAAAATCGCCGTTTGAAGCCGACGCCAAAGCCTCAGAAGTGCCAAGCGTCAACTTCTAAGCGAGTGTTCGCTCTCCATTTCGTAGATGCCTAAACATCCCTAATATGTAATGGTAAAAGCAAAAAAATGATCTTGAATTAGAAGCTAATCCCCAAAAAATCACACAGACATGAAAGATAATAAATCCTCCATAACATCCCTTGGCCGCATGCCCCTTCTCTCAAGTTGCCTCGTGTTCTGCCTTGCAGTGACGGGGTGCGGCAGCGACGATGGTCCTGCGTTGCAGCCCATCAAACCGCAATTGCCAGCTGCCGAGTCAAATCCCGTCAAGCAAATCAGGCATCAAGGCGACGTCACAAGCTGCTACGACTGGAAATTCACCTACGATCAAGGTCGTCTCGTCAACGCCACGGGCCTCATGCGCAGTTCCGATGCGCAAACCGATGGCACCTACCAATACACCAGCAGTCTAGCCTTTTCCCCGTCAACCGTGCAGGTCTCAAATTCAAGCGGCGAAAAAACGCAGCTTCAGCTCAATGCTTTGGGACACATCAAACACATGTCGGTCAATAAAAACCAATACGACTTCGAATACATCGACGGCCGTCTCGTGAAGTGGGAAAAAACAGCCGTTGAAAGCAGCATGGGGCAGATTCTCTTCTACAAAAGTTCAGCAACCATTGAATACATGAACGGCAATTTCTCGAAAATCACCTACATGGGCCCCGATGGCGCGAAAATCACCGTCAGCTTCACAGCCTCCGACCTCCAAAACAGAAACGGCGTTCTTCCCGAACTCGTCGGGAAAGAATTGGGCTGTCTGGGCTTCGAGCACCTCTATTATGCAGGACTGCTCGGACGGTCGTCCAGCAATCTCGTCAAAAACATCAGTTACACAAACGACAAAGACGCCTCACAAAATTTCGACACCAGCTTTGAACACAGCATCAAAAACGGCAACGTGGTATTGTGCAACTACCATACGCCCACAGGTGGTGTAGCCTCTGTTTCCTATGAATATTAACGAGAAAAACATCCAAACAAACACATCCAGCCGGGAAACAGGAGCAACACTTTACGATGCCATCACAAACAAACTAACCGTCAGGCAGTTTCTCTCAACCGCAGGCAACGAAAGGCGCCATTCTTCCAAACGCGATGAATGCTCATTTGTTTTCTACCGTCTTCCCGGCGAATCTGAATACATATTTATCTCCCAATGTGGCGACACATCGGAAATAAAATCATGGGACATCCCCGCCGAGACCCAGGGCGTGATCATCGCCCCCTATGAGCAAAGCGGCGAAACCCCCATGCTGATTGTCCGCCCCGACTTCATGGCAAAAGGACAAATCCCCAGCAACGTTCCCCGCCATCAGCCGTCAGCCGTCTTGACAAGCACCGGCAACGACGAAAAAAAACAGCTGCGTTCCTACAAGGAGAGCTTTGAAAAATGCCTTGACACCCTGCGTGAAGGCACACTCAAGAAAGTGGTGCTCTCACGGCGGCTCAACATAAAGACAGACCACAACGCCGCCCTCATCGACCTTTTTCTCCTCACGTGCCAAAATATGCCCCAGAGCTACGTCACATTGTGGTACACTCCACACACCGGACTCTGGCTGGCGGCAACGCCCGAAACCCTCCTCCGACGCTCCTCATCCTCCCCCCTTTGGCACACCATGGCCTTGGCAGGCACCTGCGAATGGAAAGGCAGTCTCCCCGCCCTCGATGCTTGGAGCAAAAAAAACATCGAGGAACACCAGTATGTCGTTGACTTCATCACCAAGCACCTGACCCCATTCGCCGAAGGCAGCATCGCGAAATCCCCTTGCCACCCCACACGTGCAGGCAATGTGGTACATCTCCACACAGACATTTCGTTTCGCCCCAAAGCCGCCCTCAGCATCGGGAGTCTCCTGCAATCCCTCCATCCGACGCCCGCCGTGTGCGGAACTCCCACAGAAAGCGCCAAACGCCGCATCCTCACGTCGGAAACCACGCCACGCAAATACTACGCAGGTTTCAGCGGTCCGATAAACATCAACGGACAGACAGCACTCTTCGTCTCGCTCCGCTGCATGGAAATGTCAGAAGGCCAGGCCACATTGTACGCTGGCGGAGGCATACTGAAAGAAAGCAAACTGGAAGAAGAGTGGCAGGAAACCTGTCGCAAACTGCACGCCATGCAGCAATTGTTTTCTGGGCAAAATGAGTAATCGTTAGAAACAGCGCCCTGAAAGGTAGGGTGTTCAAAATCAAGAAAAGTCTCTGTGCGGTTTTGAGCCAAATAACATAGCAGTTGCGCCGCTGCCCCTGAAAGGGGCGCTGCCGCCTCTTTACCAACCTTGATTTTTATGGAATTTTGAACACCACACCTTACACCCTCAAAATTGTTCAAATTATTTTTTAGGTAGGTGTTCAGAATTAGTTTATATTAAACTGGATAATCCCTGCATGGATAGTATAAACTAATTTTGAACACCTACTTACCATTACACAAACGCCCAAGCCCATAATCTTGTAAAAGAAAATGTTTTGTGACAAGACCAACGTAAACATCCTTACATCCATCCTTCTTCAGAGCGGTATAACAGATGCCGTTGTCTGTCCGGGCTCGCGAAACGGCGTCATTGTCCACAATCTCCACGAGCTCACAAGGACAGCCTCCCCCGAGCATCCCTTCCGCATCCATGCCGTCACCGACGAGCGCAGTGCGGCCTTCGTTGCCCTGGGCATCTCGCTGGCGCAGGACCTCCGTCCCGTCGCCGTGTGTGTCACGTCGGGTTCCGCCCTCTTAAACACCATCCCCGCTGTCGCAGAAGCCTTCTATCGGCAGATTCCCCTGCTCGTCATCTCCGCCGACCGTCCTCCGCAACTCATCGGCCAGCTCGACGGGCAGACCATTCCGCAGACCTCCGCTCTGGCGCCCTACGCAAAGACCTACACGCTCGCCGAGCCCCACACCGAAGCCGAGGTCCACTGGTGCCGCAACGCCGCTTGTGAGGCATGTATCGCCCTGAAGCGGCGCGGCGGTGGCCCCGTCCACCTCAACGTCCCCCTCTCGGAACCACTCTTCAGCTTCACCACGCCCTGTCTGCCCCTGGCCAGCCCGGTCGCCTTTTACGAGACGGAAGACGGTGCACCCCCCGCCGCCCTGGTCAGCAAAATAAACGAAGCCACCCTGCCCGTGGTCATCGTGGGGCAATGCGAGAGAAAGGCCGACATCCTGGAGAGGCTTGATGAGGAAAACAAACTGTTGGTGCTCCCTGAGCTCGTTTCCAACCAGGCAAACGCCAACCGCACGGCCCTGCTGGAAAGTGGCCCCGAATTGAGAGAACAATTGCGCCCCGACCTCCTCATCCACGTCGGCGGCAACCTCGTTGGCAAACAGCTAAAGCTCGCTCTGCGCCAGCGTCCCGCACTCTCTGTTGTCCGCATCCAGCAAAACGCCGGTATGCCCGACACCTTCATGCACCTCGACATGCTTGTTGAAGCCCCCTGGCAAAACCTCCTTGCCCGCCTCCGCCCCCTGCTGAGGGAAAAGACCGCCGTGTGCCGCCTACGGCAGCAACTCGACAACGCCCCCTGTGCCATCCCTGCCGCCGACATCCAGCATACAGCCATGACAGCCATCAAGCGCCATCTCCAGCAACACCGCCTCCCGCTATCCGCCATCCATCTTGCCAACAGCACCGTTGTCCGCTCCGCTGCCGCCGTCTTCAACGACGGCACCTTCACGCTGAGAGTCAACCGCGGTGTCAACGGCATCGAAGGCTCCCTCTCGGCCGCCGCTGGCAATGCCCTCGCCAGCCGCAAGACAGTCCTCGCCTTCATCGGCGACCTCAGTTTCTTCTACGACCAAAACGCCCTCTGGAACTCAGCGTTGCGCGGCAACCTCCGCATCGTCCTCTTCAACAATTCCGGTGGACGCATTTTCAAACACCTCCCCGGCCTCAATGATTCTCCCGCCAGCAACAGCTACATCGCCGGTGCCCACCACACGTCGGCCCGTGGCGTTGCCGAAACCCACCGCCTCGAATATCTCTCGGCAGGCTCCCCCGACGACCTCCCAAGCGCCATCAACCGTCTCCTGACGCATGAGGCAGAGCGTCCCGTCCTTTTGGAAATATTCTGCTAAGTAATCGTACTATTACCAAAACATACAAACACAGAAACGGTGGGTGCCCCCTCACCGAAACACACAACATTTATACTAAAACACCTATCAAAGAAATGGAACGCAACTGGAAAACAATCAAACAATACGAAGAAATCCTTTTTGAAGAATACGAAGGCATTGCCAAGATAACGATCAACCGTCCCCGCTATCGCAACGCCTTCACCCCGCAAACCGTCTCCGAAATCGGCAACGCCCTGCGTCATTGCCGTGAAGCCGCCGACATCGCCGTCGTCGTCCTGACCGGTGCCGGCAACGTCGCCTTTTGCTCCGGTGGCGACATGCACGTCAAAGGACGCGGTGGCTACGTTGGCGGTGACGGAGTGCCCCGTCTCAATGTGCTCGACGTGCAAAAGCAAATCCGCTCCCTTCCCAAGCCCGTCATCGCCATGGTCAACGGATACGCCATCGGCGGCGGCCATGTCCTCCATCTCATGTGCGACCTGACCATCGCCTCCACCAACGCCATCTTTGGCCAGACAGGCCCCCGCGTCGGCTCCTTCGATGCTGGCTTCGGTGCCTCCTATCTCGCCCGCATCGTCGGACAGAAAAAAGCGCGTGAGATATGGTTTATGTGCCGCCAATACAGCGCCGTCGAAGCCGAGCGCATGGGCATGGTCAACAAAGTGGTAGAACCTGAAGCGCTCGAAGACGAAGTCGTCAGTTGGGCACAGACCATGATGGAACATTCCCCCTTGGCCCTGCGCCTCATAAAAGCCGGACTCAATGCGGAGCTCGACGGACAAGCAGGCATACAGGAACTCGCCGGCGACTCCACCATGCTCTATTACATGCTCGACGAAGCACAGGAGGGCGGACGCGCCTTCCTCGAAAAGCGCAAGCCCAACTTCAAGAAATATCCCAAGCTCCCCTGATGCCTCCTCCGCTAGCCTCTCCCCACAAGTCCATAGGAATGGGGGAGAGGCTGCGACGCCTTAGGACACCGCTCCCCTCCACACAAACAACACACACAAACAACAATCAAAACGAAAATAATGCCCCTCACAGACAACAGCCAGTTCGCCCTCAACCTCCCCATCCAAGTCCGCATCATCCCGCGCCTGCTCCATTTCAAGAACCCCGCAGGCACGTCGCGCGGCATCTATCTCCACCACCGTGTCTGGTACGTTCTCTTGACCTCCCCAGCCAACCATTCCCTCTACGGCCTTGGCGAATGCGCCCCCCTTCACGACCTCTCCGCCGAATACGACGCCCATTACGAGACATTCCTCCATGCCGTCAGCCGCCGCGTTGAGCAGAGCCGCCGCCTCGACCGCGAAGCGCTGCGCAACCATCCCTCCGTGCTCTTCGGCTTCGAAACCGCCTTTCTTTCCGCCCGCGCCTCCCTCCGTGGCGAGTCGCATCTGACGCTCCTTCCAACGCCCTTCTCCCTCGGCCAGACCGGCATCCCCATCAACGGACTCGTCTGGATGGGCACCTACGAAGAAATGCGCTGCCGCATGCAGGAGAAACTCCGCGAAGGCTTCCGCTGCATAAAAATCAAGATTGGCGCCATCGACTTCAACGAAGAAATTCGTCTCCTGCGCCTCCTGCGCCAAGACTTCAGCCCCGCCGATCTCCAGCTCCGCGTTGACGCCAACGGCGCCTTCTCCCCCGAAGAAGCCCCCGCCCGGCTCCGCGAACTCTCGGCCTTCGGCATCCACAGCATCGAGCAGCCCATCCGCCCCCGCCAGTGGGACGCTATGGCCCGCCTCTGCCGCGAGTCGCCCATCCCCATCGCCCTCGACGAAGAACTCATCGGCGTCAACCATCCCCGCGAGAAAGAGCGCCTCCTGCGCGAGCTGCGCCCCCAATACCTCGTTCTCAAACCCACCCTCCACGGCGGCATGGCTGGCACAGAAGAATGGATGCGCCTCTCAGCCCGCCACGGCATCCCCTATTGGGTCACAAGCGCCCTCGAGTCAAACGTCGGGCTCAACGCTGTCGCGCAGCTCACCGCCTACGCCGCCGAAAAAATATGGCGCGAAAACGCCCCAGAAAATGCCGCCCATCTTCCCGCCACCCACGGCCTCGGAACAGGCCAACTCTATCTCAAGAACTACACCGCCACCCGCCTCGTCATCAAGTCGGGCGTGCTCCACGACCTCACCCTTCCGCAGAGCGCCTTTGCCCGCGAGGTAGAGGAGTTCAAGCGCGAATGGCACAGCCCCGCGCCCTTCCTGACCGTCCACACCTCCGGCTCCACAGGCACCCCGCGCCCCCTCCGCGTCCTGAAAACCCACATGAGCGCCAGTGCGCAAAAAACGTGTCGCTTCCTCTGCCTGCAGCCCGGCGACACCGCCCTTCTCTGCCTCCCCCTGCAATACATCGCAGGGAAAATGATGGTCGTGCGCAGCCTCGTCAGCCATCTGCGCCTCCTCGCCGTGTGCCCAACGGGGCGCCCCTTTGCCCAGCTCCACGCCTCCCCCGTCTTCGCCGCGCTCACCCCCTTCCAAGTCAGTCAAACGTTCAAGAGCCCGCGCGAAACCACCCTCCTGCGCGGTGTCCGCCACCTCATCATCGGCGGCGGCCCCATCAGCCCCCAGCTCGAGAACGCATTGGCCGATTTCCCAAACAACGTGTGGAGCACCTACGGCATGACCGAAACCCTCTCCCACATCGCCCTGTGCCGCGTCAGCGGTCCCCATCGCAGCCAACGCTACACCGCCCTCCCCGGCGTCACCCTCCAGACCGACCAACGCCACTGCCTTGTCATCACCTCTCCCGACATCGGCGCCCACCGCCTCGCCACTAACGACATCGCGCAACTCAGCCCCGACGCCTCCAGTTTCCTCATCCTCGGGCGCTGCGACAACGTCGTCTGCTCCGGCGGCCTCAAGCATCAAGTGGAAGAGCTTGAAGCCCGCCTGCAAAGCTCTCTGCCCTATCCCTTCTTCCTCACGGGCGTACCCGATGCCGTGCTCGGCGAGGCCCTGACCCTCGTGTGCCAGGCGCCGCCTACGCAAGAAGCCCTCCTGCGCGAACGCTGCCGTGCGAAACTCACGCGCCACGAAATGCCTAAACACATCGTTTTCCTACCCTGCCTACCCATGACGGAGACTGGCAAACCCGCACGCGCGGAAATCAAACGATGTGCGATGGAGGCGATGGAGGCAATGGAGAAGAATAAAGGAGGAGAGAGAGGGTAGGCGGGAGACACACCAAAAAACTTCCACATTCCTCTCCCTATGCAGGAATATAAAGGAGAAGAAATCCGTTTAATCCATTGTCGGAGACAAAACGACTACGGATTGAACGGATTTTTTATTGTCCGCTAAAACTCAAAGCGAATGTCTCGCTGCATCCGAAGCTCGTTCTTATTGCACAAGTAAACGTTGTTCAGTAGAAATAAATAATGACTCTCAGCGAACGCGGGTCGAGACGCAAACGCATCTGGGTCGAGACACAAACGCATCTGGGACGAGGCACACTTGTGCCTGCTCCCACGTTCGCCAACAAGTCGTAAGCAACAGGACGGTAGCAGTATGGGGGAACGAAACTATACAAACTGTATGGATTCAAAATTCATTCCACATGCCTCAAGCTATTGTGTAGATTTTACACAGGATATTTGGCTATAATAAAAAATCAAACTATATTTGCAGTGTAATTTCAACACAACTTTTTTTTTAGCGAGATGAATAAGACATGAGAACATAAAGTCCGCTACAGATTCAAGTGTAACTACCGATGTCGTTTGCCAAGGACAAACGAAGCAGGCAAGGAAGTGTTGTTAGTAATGCTGAAAGAATAAGTTGACCACGAGGAGAATAGTATAAATATTAAAACAATGTATGAGTATGTTAGGAGCTATAATTGGCGACATCGTTGGCAGTACCCGCGAGTGGCACAACATTAAGACAGAAGAATTTGAGATGGTTCCGAGAGGAAGCCGATTCACAGACGATACGGTGATGACACTTGCTGTGGCCGAATGGCTGATGACAGATACAGAACATCGTCCTGAAACATTAGTTGCTTGTATGCAACAGTTGGGACGCAAATATCCCAATGCTGGTTATGGGAAAATGTTTGCAAGATGGCTGACAACTGATAATCCGCAGCCATACAACAGTTTTGGCAATGGTTCTGCCATGAGAGTAAGTCCCGTTGGACTGTATGCCAACACGCTTGAAGAAGCGATGGAATTGGCACGCATCACGGCTTCCGTCTCTCACAACCATCCCGAAGGCATCAGAGGAGCACAGGCCATTGCTGGCTGTGTGTTCCTAAAGAAAAACAACAGAACGGGAGCGGAAGATGCCATCAGAAATTTTGTCACAGAGAAAATTGGATATAATCTCAACTTTAATTTAAACGACATCCGAGACAAATATACGTTTGACGTAACCTGCCAGAGAAGTGTGCCTATTGCCATCAAGGCATATATTGAACGTAGCGGTTACTCCGCTCAGAAAGCATTGCAACTTGCCATATCTATGGGTGGAGATTCTGACACCATTGGTGCAATGACGGCTTCCATTGCCAGCGCTGAAGCGTTCTATATCGTTGGCAGCGATTTCGATCGTGAAGTCATCAATCTCTGTCGTGAGCTACTTCCTGCAGATCTGCTTGACATCAACGACCGCTTTGAGGCATTTATCAGCCGCCCACTGCATCAGTCTTATTATTTGGGAAGCAAACTCTTCGCAGGCGAATACCCTGGCGACAAATGCAGAGAATTGGCGGAAATCAAATTGAAAAGAATGCATCATTTTGGCGTGCGGCATTTCATCGATTTGACAGAAGAGGGAGAACTATCTCCTTATCAGCAAATGCTGCTGAAGAACACCAGTTATCTGCGATTTCCAATCAGGGATGTGAATGCTCCGGAGTCGGTAGAGGCAGTGCACCAACTCATTGATAAGATTGAATATTTGATGCAGCAAGATGGATACACCTATGTGCATTGTTGGGGCGGTGTTGGACGCACAGGAACGATCATGGCATGTTATGAAGCCCGACAAATGGAGAAGCCGACCTTGACGGGTGCGCTCGACGCCATGCGCCGTCATTTTTGCAATATGCCGAAAGCGGCACATCGTAAGTCGCCAGAAACACAAGGACAAGTGGATTTTATAAGCCGGTTTGCAAACAGTTGCAATGAAAAAAAAGATTCTTTGAAACAAAGAACACGCGACCGCATCCGCGGGTCGCTGATGGCAGGCGCGGCTGGCGATGCGTTAGGCTATACGGTGGAGTTTATGAGCCGCAACAGCATTCTTGCACAATATGGCAACAGAGGAATCACAGAGTTCGACCTTGACAACGAGGGAAAGGCTTTGATTAGCGACGACACCCAGATGACACTCTTCACGGCCAACGGGATGCTAATGGGCGTTACACGTGGTTGTATGCGTGGCATTGGCGGAAATCCTGAAGATTATGTGGAGGGAGCTTATCTTGACTGGTATTATACGCAGACTGGCAAGAAAAAAGAATCTCCTGACAAGGATTTCCACTATACATGGCTTCGCAATCTGCCAGAATTGGCTCATCGTCGTGCCCCAGGCACCACTTGCCTGTCGGCTTGCGAAAGTCTGTATCAAGGCGAAAAGGTACAAAACAACAGCAAGGGATGTGGCGGTATCATGCGCGTCGCTCCCATGGCTCTGCTCATGGCTGGTTATTGGAGTCGTGGCATTTCGTTCTACAACATAACTCAAATGGACGAAGCTGGCGCCAAGGTGGCTGCTGCAACGCACAAGCATCCGTTGGCTTTTCTGCCTTCCGCCATGCTGACGCACCTCATCTACGATTTGATAAGGCTGGATGAGAATGAGATAAAAACAAACTTTGCAGACATCGCTCTTAGCACCCTCCAAACTCTCGACAGACTTTATAAAGGGAAATATGAGAAAGAGAAGCGTTTCCTTGCCAATCTCACCCGTACGTCTGTTATACTTGCTGCCAACGACAAGAGTGATGCAGAGAACATCCAAACACTTGGCGAAGGATGGACAGGCGAAGAGGCTTGGGCCATTGCGCTCTATTGCGCCGTTCGGCATATCGACAGCATAGAGGATGCCATCATCAGCGCAGTTAATCATGACGGCGACAGCGATTCAACTGGCGCAGTATGCGGCAATATTATGGGAGCCGTATATGGCTACGAAGCCATTAAGCGCATGAAATTATTTTGTCCGCAAAGGCACGAGTTGGAGCAGACCCTCGAACTCTCCAACATCATTCTAACCCTTGCTGACGATCTCTACACAAGTTGCACAATTAGTGAGTATGATGCCATTGACTCTCCCGCAAAACAACAATGGTATGAACGTTACTGCAACATGAAACCGTTTGGATTAGACACGTCTTCCAACGGAGCACGTGGTAAACATCTCGCTTGGTGGCGAAAGTGATTTCTTTGGTTTTATGCCAAGGCCAACGCCCTGGCATAAATTCATCTCTACCTAATGAGGGGGCTTGAGATGCTCACTTATAATATAGGTGTCTGCGTAAGATTACAAAAATCTGCAGACACCTATATATTTTTATAATTTCAAAGAGAATGGATTCATTGGTGGTTCTCGTCCTGTCAGTAGCCTTCAATCTAACCAAGTTGAAACTTCAAAACCTCATTATCAACTGCAAATTTAAATCGCTTTTGGTTGAACTGTTGATGAGTTGGGTGCCAGAGGCTATACTGTCTTTATTGAAATAATGCAAGAGGCCGAAACGTGCAGAGACTTGCATGAAGTCAAATGGTTTCCAACGGCATTGACCAACAAGACGAAGACCGCGATAAAAAAAAGACGGGAATGCACCAGCATAGCTTAATTGCGGTTCGTAGGCATAGAAACGGTTGTCGGCTTTCGTGGAAAAGACAGCTGCAAAAGCGTCGAGCGAAAGCTGTTTTAATTTTTCCCATGAAAAACGGGATGACAACATATAACCTGATTGCATTTTCGATGTTTGCGAAACAGAAAGCAAAGCATCACCAGAAACCCAAAGCGTCATTCCGCTGAGAAAAGGGGATATGGTTGTCAGGGTCAGTTTGTGCAACTCTGCATATTGGAGCGTTCCCTTGTGACGAGGAATGTCTCGTTGCTTGGTTTTGTAACGATAGCGTATTTTATAGGTCAGCCGAGGACTGGGGCTATAGGTCGCCAACGTGCTAAATGCAAAACCTTGCGAGTTTTTTGCTGTGGCACTAAACGTTTCACGATGGAATCTGAAATATTCGGCATAGGAAGTAAATTCCCAAGAAGAAGGCAGTTGCGCGTTCATGCCCAGCGTTATACCTGTTTCGTTTTGTATGCGGCTGCCCTCCTGCATGGCGTTTCCGTGTATGGAAATGAAACGAGGACTGAAATGGCGGATTTGTCCCGTCAGGAGAAGGCGGGAGGAAGGACTGTAACGCACGGTGTGGGTCATGGCAGCGTGTAATCTGCGGTCGATGGCCGTTTCTCCAGAATGTATCCATTTCCTGTCGGCAGACCGAATATGGTAATCGCAACTGAAAGCACAGGCTGATTTGCCACGCATGAAATAGAGGTTAAAGGGTTGTTCCTTTGGCCAAACAACATGGTCATAGTTGTCAAAGGCAAATGTGAAGGCCAATTTCAAGCGGTTTTTATTGTAGCCAAGTTGCATGGCTGTCGTCAGATTTCTCACGTTGTTTTTCCGTTCGAGTTCCGTTTGGGTGCGGTGGAACCCCGTTTTGCTGAAGGAGGTGACCGTGTCGTTTTCAAGCCGTGCATCGAGCTTTCTAAGAGAGAAGAAAGCGGCGGCATTCCAGACACGGCCTTGCCGAGCTAAGGCCAATCCGCGGAAAAAGTTAGTTTCGTCACACGAGGAGTGCGGTTTGATCTGTAGAGGTTTTGACGAAAATAGGCCATTGATTTGTGCCATATTTTTAAAAAGGCCACTTGAAAAGATCAGACCATGATTTGATCGAACGTTGAAATCGCCCAGCCATGCCTGCCATTTGCCGTTTGTGGAGATGAGGTGTGCATAGGCAGAAACGTAGTCGTAGGGATAATTGCCGCAGCCCGCGAAGGGCTCTCCGGCGTCCTTCTGCAACGTGGTGCCTGCGCTGAACTGCTTTCCGTGGGAGAAACGATAGCGAACGGTGTTGGCAAGTGCGTTTCCCCAATACATGCAATTCGGATTTTTCTTATACTCTTCTTCTGTGTGTTGTCTATTTCCAGCTCGCTTGTAAAAGGGAACGTCAAGATTGGTAATGAATAAGTGTCTGTTTTTCCCTTTCTGAGCGTAGGCGCGTCTGCTGTCGATTCTTTCTGCGTAGAAAAAAAGCGACAGCCATTTCCGTTGTACAGGCGTCAGACCACTAACGAATTGCAATTCTCCCAATGAGAAAAATTCCCGTTTCCGACTTCTATAGGACAAAATGGAGTCGGCCTGCGCCTCTGTCATGAACGCAAGTCGGAGAAAATCTTCTTTTGCGGCTGTGTTGATGTTTTGAGGACGGAGATGAAGGTCTTCCATGAATTGCAGGTCTTGACGAAGGTCGTACTCTACTTCGAGAGCATCTTCATCGATATTCTGTTCAAGGTATTCGGTGACAAATTCGCTCCACGTTGTGTATGTATCATAATTCCCGTTGCCACTTTGCGCATCGGCAGGCAGCGACAGCAAACTTATGATGAGCAGGCTGAGCCACCTCAGAAAGGTTGTGTTTGCTGGATTAGCATTCCCCATAAGATTTGAAGTTGTTTTGAAGAATCTGACGCGATATGAGTCTCGCTCATCCCTCCCCATTGTGAAAAGAATTAATCAAGGGGTGTCCTGAATACGTCTCACGACCCCGTGTGCGGTTTCGGTGGACTTCATTCAGAACACCCCTTTTTCATTCAATTATTGGGGTGGGGTTATAGGGGCATTTCCGAGCTCGGTATGTCCCCGTGCCCCGTGCGGCTTCGCCCCGTACGGGTGTTTCCCCTGCGGGTTGTTTTCCTCCCCCTTCCGTTCCCTTTTTAGGGGAACAGGAGGGGAAGGTTTTTCTTATTTGAGCATCAGTTTGCAACTGGCCGTGTTGCCCTTCGAAGTCTCGATGTTGAGGATGAGAACTTTGTGATTGCCAGCGAAGAGGGCGGGGAGCTGCACTTGCTGTGCACCGCCGGCGCGGAGCGTGAGGAGACATTTGCCAAGGGGCGTAAAGACGCGGCAAGACGTGATGCCTTCTGCGCTGCTGACGCTGACGAAGCCTGCTTCAGTGGTGTGAACAGTGAGAGGGGCGTCGGGGGCGGTGATGCTGCCGATTTCAGAAACGATGGGGGCGTCGCCCTGCGTGAGGTCTTCACGGATTTCGTAGATGACGGGGGCGGCGTTGCCCTCCCAGCTGATGCGGATGCAAGAGGGGGTGCCTGCAGCGGCGAGGGAGATTTTCTGGTAGCCACCCGTCAGTGTGCCGAGGCTGACCCATTCGCCATTCGTTGTCTGGGCGCTGACGACGGCATTTTGCGCGGGGGCGCCGGGAGCCTGGAAAATGACGACGCTGGAGGCTGGGCTGGCATCGTAGAAATGGTAGGTGAGGCTGTTGCCAGAGGGCGTGTCGGTGGCGGGGATGCCCGTGTTGCCAGCCTTGTCGGTCAGGCTGAGGAGGGCGTTGCCCGAGGCATCGGCAGCGGGGTGCTTGAACTTGGCAGCGTAGGTGGCCTTGTTGACTTCAATGTCGTAGAGGCGCAACCACTTGGAGGTGTTGGCCGTGGAGACAAGGAGGCGTACGTATTGCGCAGTGTCGTTCGTGCCGCTAAAGTCGCAATAGGACATTTCGCTGGAATATTTGACGACCTGAGGGAGCGTCATGCGGAAGTCGGTCTGCGCGGTGCCTTTCACGCGGAGCGTTTTCCAGGTTTTGCCATCGAGAGAGGTCTGTACGCGGCCAACGGTCATGTAGTCGCCGTTCACTGTTCCCATGCAGATTCTGACGTCGCCAACGGGGACGGGAGCTGAGAGCTTGACAACGTAGGCATCGTTGGTTTTCTGGTTGCGGTTGAGACAGGTGTAGGTGGTGTAGTCGCCGTCGGTCATGAAGGAGGCGTTGTGGCCGCTATAGATGTCGCCAGAGGGGATGGTTGCGCTGGCGATGGCGGTGGGAGCGGGGAGCGTCAGTTTGAGGACGGCGCGGGCGAGCTTGAGGGAGCGTGGCTCTGCGTTCTCGTTTTCAACGACGAGGTATCTGACGTGGGCGGCGGGCTGGCTGCCTTTTTCGAGGACGCTCCAGTCTCTGCCGTTTTCAGAGGTGAGGAGGGTGAAGGCGGAGAAGAGGCTGTCGGCGGCAGTTATGCTTTCGAGTTTGACGGGCTGGGGGAGACTGAGCCCGATGTATTGGCCTTGCTGGAGGGTGTTGACGCAGTTGTTGACGAAGGTGACGCTATTTTTGCTTTTCGACACGGCGCCTTTGGCTTTCTCAAGGTTGGAGAAGAGGACGGGGACGGCGGAAACGGGGGCGCCGAGGAGGTTGCCGAGGGATTTCTCCTGGAGATAGCTGAGGAAGGGCCGGAGCGTTTCCTGCGAGGGATTGGTTTGCCGCGAGGAGAGCGAGAGCTGCGCACCGACGGATCCAGCGAGCTGGGGTGCCTGGTGGGCGGCATCTGTGTCAATGCGGGAGAGGGGATTGATGGTCTGCGCGTAGGCGTTCCATTTGTCGGACTCTTCCGCGTTTTCTGCGGCTTCGATGAGCGTCAGTGTCTGGCGAGCCATGCTGTGGAGCTTTGTGAGCCAGGGGGAGAGGTCGGCGAGGAGCAGGCGGTCGCTTTCGTTTTGGCTGTTTGCGAGGGCTTCGATTTTCTCTGCGGCCTTGAGGATGTTTTGCATGGTGGTTTTCAAGACGCTACCGTCGGCCTGTCCTTGCTTATTGAAGGCGGTTTTGTAGGCGTTGACGAGGGAGGAGAGGGCGCCTGAGTCATAGTAGCGCAGATGGGCGGCGAGGAGCTGATAGGCCTCGGCTGTCTCTTTGTCGCGGATGATGGCGGGGAAGGCGGCGTTCCAGTTGGTCTTGTTGTTGAAAGCGGCGTTGTTCCAAGCATAGTCGGCGACGCCGAAGAGGGCTATTTTCGACACTTCTCCCTGCTGCATGGGGTTGCTGAGGACGGCGAGACAGTTTTTCAAGCTTTTGTCGACCGTTGCGGTGTTGGAGATTCTGCTTTCGTCGTGAAAGTTGGCGTACATGTCCATCGTGAAGAGCTTGTCGGCATCGTTGTCGTTGCAGGGATAGTTCCACCACCATGCGACGTCGCGGCCCAAGTATTGGCGCACGCTCTGCACGTCGGAGGAATTGGGCACGCTCCATACGCCCCAGCCGGTGGTATAGATGACGACGTTGGAGGGCGTTTTGCTGAGGGCGGTGAAGAAGGCTTTACGCTGTTCTTCGCCACCACCCGCGAAGCTGCCGCAATAGATCTGGGGAACGAACTGGAGGGGCTTGACGGTGTCGGCGGGGGCGGCACCGCTTTTGTTCCACTCTTTTTCAATGGCCTGCTGGAGGCTGGTTACGCGGGCGGCGTTGAGGTCATACTGCGCCTGGGTGGAGGGGATGGCGACGTCATCGACGAACACGGCAAACTGGCGCACGCCGAGGGCGTACATGCGCTTGTATTTGTTCATGATGTCGGTGATGACGGTGGAACTGTTGAGGAAATCGTTGCCCGGATGGATGGCCCAAATGAAGTTGACCTTGGTTTCGTGTGACACCTGCGTGAGGTCTCTGACCATATCCTGCGAGAGATAGCCGAGGTTTTTCTGCTGCTCGGTGATGGTGGCGGGATAGGGCTGTTTCCAATAGGCGGAGTGGTAGTAGTCGCTCTTCGCGCCATACATATATGAGTTCATCTTGTGGCGCATCATGAACCTCATGACGTCTTTCTTTACGTCAATGGAATAGGGTACGCCATAGTAGCCTTCGACGAGGCCGCGGTTTTTCTGGTCGGCATAGTCGTAGATGATGCCGCAGGGAATGCTTTCTGGGGCGTTGTAGTCGAGAATTTGCTCCAGAGAGGCCATGCCGATGAAGGCGGCATCGGTGTTTTCGCCCAGGATGACGATTTCGGCAAGGCCGCCAGCGTCTTGCAGGCTGAGGAGGTGCTTGTCGTATTTGTTTTGCAACGTAAAGACATCGCGACTGAGTTTCAAGGCGGTGGCTTTTGCGTCGGCCTTGTCGCCCGAATTGTTGACGCCTACGAAGATGTGGACGAAGCCCTCTGAGGGGGCTGTGACGAAGATTTCATCGCTGTCGCTAATGAGGTTGTGCTCGGAGAGGATGTTTTTCAGACGGGCTTTGGTGTAGCTGTCGATGTGGTCTCCACAGATGACTTGAATTTTTCCTGCGGGGATTTTGGTTGTGCCGCCCACCGCTTGCTGCTGATGGGGGATGGGGTGGATCTGATAGACGCTGTCGGCAAGGACGGAAAGGCTACTGCACGTTCCAAGACAACAAAGGGCCAATCGTAGAATTGTTTTCTTCATGTTTTTTTATGGCTGTTTTTCCAAAGACGATGCGAGGCGCGAGCTTTGGATGTTAAACAATGATGTCCCTTGGCAAAAGAAATTGTTTCCCTTCGCCAAAGGACATGGATTCAGATGATTTCTATTTTAGGATGGTCTGCCATTATGCTCCCAAACTTTTGAGTGTTTCTTTCAAAACGGCAATCTTTGTTTCGGCATCTGCCTTTTTCTTTCTCTCGAGCTCTACGACGGCTGCGGGGGCGCCTTCAACGAAACGTTTGTTGCCGAGTTTCTTCTCGACGCCAGCGAGGAATCCCTCGAGATGTTTGAGTTCGGCCTGCGCCTTGGTGATTTCGGCTTCAGTGTCGATGAGGTTGCCGAGAAGCAGGGCGTATTCGGAGGTGCCGACCATGAAGGTGGAGGCGCCTTCGCCCTTGACGGTGACGGCGGCGATTTCGGAGATGTTGGCGAGCTTAGAGATGATGCAGTTGTAGGCTTCAACGGGGTTTTCTCCAATCACCTGCAAGACCAGGGGCTCCTTCGGGGAGATGTTTTTGGAGGAACGGATTCCACGGATGTTGGTGATGACTTGCTTGACGGCGGCGAAATAATCGATTTGCCGTTTGTCGGCATCGAGGGGCGCCTGGATGGTCTGAGGACTTGTCATGATGCTTTCCCCATCGCGGCGCTCCGAGATGTTCTGCCAGAGTTCTTCCGTGATGAAGGGCATGAAGGGGTGGAGGAGATGGAGGAGGTCGTTGAAGAAGGAAAGCGTTGCCTGGTAGGTGGCGGCATCAATGGCCTGGCCGTAGGCGGGCTTGACGAGTTCGAGGAACCATGCCGAAAATTCATCCCAGAAGAGGTGGTAGACTTCCATCAGGGCATCGCTCAAGCGATATTTTGAGAAATGGTCGGCGATGACTGCGGCGCTGCTGCGCATCTGTGCCCCAAACCAGTTGATGGCGAGGGCGGCGACATCGTTCTGGGGGAGTGTCTCGCTGACAGTCCATCCCTGTACGAGGCGGAAGGCGTTCCAGATTTTGTTGCAGAAATTTCTTCCCTGTTCGCAGAGGGATTCGTCGAAGAGAATGTCGTTGCCGGCAGGCGCTGAGAGCATCATTCCCATTCTCACACCATCGGCACCATATTTGTCGATGAGGTCGAGGGGGTCGGGGGAGTTGCCGAGCGACTTCGACATTTTACGGCCGAGTTTGTCGCGCACAATGCCAGTGAAGTAAACGTCTTTGAAGGGGAATTTGCCCGTGTATTCATATCCAGCCATGATCATGCGTGCCACCCAGAAGAAGATGATGTCGGGGCCGGTCACGAGGACGCTGGTTGGGTAATAGTATTTGAACTCTTCGTTGTCGGGATCGAGGATGCCATTGAAGAGAGAGATGGGCCACAACCATGATGAGAACCACGTGTCGAGGGCATCTTCATCTTGCTTCAGATCGGAGAGCTGGAGAGCGGGGTTGCCTGATTTCTCGCGTGCCAGGCCCAAGGCCTCTTGTTCTGTCTCTGCCACGACGTAACCGCCCGAGGGGAGATAGTAGGCGGGGATGCGGTGGCCCCACCAGAGCTGACGTGAGATACACCAGTCTTTGATGTTTTCGAGCCAATGGCGGTAGGTGTTTTTATACTTGACAGGATAAAACCTGATTTCGTCGTTCATAACCGGCGGCAACGCCAAGTCGGCAAAATGCTGCATCTTCAGGAACCACTGCGTGGAGAGCTTTGGCTCAATGGGGACACCGGTGCGCTCCGAGCAGCCAATCTTGTTGTCGTAATCTTCAATGCGCTCCATCAGGCCAGCCGCTTCCAAATCTTTGGCAATCTGGCGGCGGACATCGAAGCGGTCTTGGCCAACGTACATGCCGGCAGCCTCGGAGATGGTTGCGTCGTCGTTGAAGATGTCGATGGTTTCGAGATTGTATTTTTCTCCAAGCATGTGGTCGTTGACATCATGGGCGGGGGTGACTTTCAGGCATCCTGTTCCAAATTCAATGTCAACATATTCGTCTTCGATGACGGGAATGACGCGTCCGACAAGAGGGACTATCACTTTCTTTCCCTTGAGCCAATGGTTTTTGGGGTCGTTGGGATTGATGCACATCGCGACGTCGCCCATAATGGTCTCGGGGCGTGTCGTTGCCACGACGGCATAGCGCCCTTCTGCGTCTTCATGAATGATTTCGCCTTCTTCGCCTGTTGCTCCGAGGCCGTCGTCGGATGCGACGCGATATTTCATATAATAGAGCTTCGTGTGCTCTTCTTTGTAAACCACTTCTTCGTCGGAGAGAGCCGTCTTGGCCTTGGGGTCCCAGTTGACCATGCGGACGCCACGATAGATGAGTCCTTTGCGGTATAGGTCAACAAAGACCTTGATGACGCTTTTTGAGCGGGTTTCGTCCATGGTGAACGACGTGCGGTCCCAGTCGCACGAAGCTCCCAGACGGCGCAACTGCTTGAGAATGATGCCGCCGTGCTCGTCGGTCCAATCCCAGGCATGCTTCAGGAAGTCTTCACGGCTGAGGTCTGATTTCTTAATGCCGCGCTCCGCCAGGCGTGCCACGACTTTTGCTTCTGTGGCGATTGAGGCATGGTCGGTGCCAGGCACCCAGCAGGCGTTTTTGCCTTCCATACGGGCACGTCTGACGAGGATGTCCTGAATTGTCTCGTTGAGCATGTGTCCCATGTGCAACACGCCGGTCACATTGGGAGGAGGTATTACAACCGTATATGGTTTTCGTCCGTCGGGCTTAGAATTGAACAGCTTGTGTTCCATCCAATATCTATACCATTTGCTTTCGACATTTTCAGAACTGTATTTACTTGCTAATTCCATGTTGATAGAGAGTATGTTATATCTTTTATTTCTGCTATTATATGTATAAGGAAAATGACGGGAGGTCACGAATTCATCGACAGGAGAAATTCTTCATTGTTTCTCGTTGTCTCCATTCTCTTCTTCACCTCGCTCATGGCCTCAATGGCGTTCATGTCTGCGATGTATTTGCGCAGAATCCACATGCGATTGAGCGTCTGCTGGTCTTGGAGCAGATCGTCACGACGCGTGCTTGAAACGACCAGATTGACGGCGGGGAAGATTCGCTTGTTTGACAATGAGCGGTCGAGCTGCAATTCCATATTGCCTGTTCCCTTGAATTCCTCGAAGATGACTTCGTCCATCTTCGAGCCGGTGTCGATCAACGCTGTCGCGATGATGGTCAGCGAACCGCCACCTTCTATGTTGCGAGCCGCACCAAAGAAGCGCTTGGGCTTTTGCAACGCATTTGCATCGACACCACCAGTCAGCACTTTTCCCGAGGCTGGGGCAACCGTGTTGTAGGCACGCGCAAGACGGGTGATGGAATCGAGGAAAATGACCACGTCGTGGCCACACTCAACCATTCGCTTTGCTTTCTCCAAGACGATGTTGGCGATTTTCACATGTCTTGAAGCGGGCTCATCGAACGTTGACGCAATGACCTCTGCCTTGACTGTGCGGGCCATATCTGTGACTTCTTCCGGACGTTCGTCAATCAGTAGCATCATAAGATAGGTCTCAGGATGGTTTTCGGCGATGGCGTTGGCTATGTCCTTCATAAGCATGGTCTTACCTGTCTTGGGCTGCGCAACGATTAGCGCACGTTGCCCCTTCCCGATAGGCGTAAACAGGTCGATGACTCTGCGCGAGAGGCTGTCGTTTTTCCCGCTACACAGGTTGAATTTTTTATCGGGGAATAGGGGAGTGAGGTGCTCGAAAGACACGCGGTCGCGGATGTCCTTCGGGGCCAATCCGTTGATGTGTGCAATTTCCAAAAGGGTGAAGAATTTCTCTCCTTCACGCGGAATCTTCACCAGACCTTCAATGACATCTCCTGTTTTCAATCCGTATTGGTAAATCAGATTGGGGGCGACATAAATGTCGTCGGGGGAGGTCAGATAGTTATAGTCTGACGAACGCAGGAAACCATAGCCTTCATTCAAGATTTCAAGCACACCGCGAGAATCAAGGGTTTGCGGGATTGCCAGTTCTTCGTCGTTGTCTTGGGCGAATTGGTCGTTTTCCCCGTAATCCTGTCGTTCCTGTGACAGAAGACCCTGAACGCCGCGCGGCTCTTGTTCGTTATGAAAATCGTGGTTTCCACGGTAATCCGGAATATTCCGGAACCCCATATTTCTGGCATTTTCCCTTGCTTCGGCAAAACCTCTGTCGTGGGGTTTGATGCCTTCGAAAACGGGCGGAATGTCCTGCAATATGATAAAATCGTTTGCAACGACCTGTGCCGACCTTTGCTCTTCCAAAGAGATTTCCTTTCTCCAGATGTCTGATTCTGCATCATCGGCAGCAGATTTTTTTCTCAGTGCCTCCAAATCGGCATTGTTCGCAGAGACGTCAGTATGTGAGTCTTCGCTCTGACGGTTTTGCTGCTGGATTTGCTCCGTGATGAAATCGGGGACGTCGGAATCTGACTGGAGATATTCGGACTGCTCGTCCTTTCGGGTGCCGCCATCCGCTTGCTCTTGTGAAGACGGCTCTACGCTGTTTCCCGTTTTCACGACTTCAGCGGCGTCGCTGGCCAAACGTTCTTCATTCGTATTTTCCGCCGACATGCTGCCAGACACGGCAGCGAAGGAGGCTGGCTCATGAAGATGGTTTTCATCTGGCAGCACTCCATCTTGAGCGGACTTTGTTTGCGCAAGCTGATCTGTCACATCAGAGGCAGGAATGCTCCCAACAGGAGCAGAAGTTATGAGGGCGTTTTCCGCCTCTGCATTTTCTTCCTTCGACACGCGCGAGGTGCCGATCCTTTTTCTGCCCGGCTTTGCGTCCGAAGGGGACGCGTCAGAGGTCGGCTTGGCAGTTTTGCTGGCGCTCGTTTTGCTCCTGCTGGTGGCAACGCGCGGCTTTCTGCCCGTCGATTCCATTCTGTTCATTTCAGCACTTTTGATTTCAGCCTGAACGTCTAAGATGTCGTAAACGAGATCCTCCTTGTCATTGCTGTCTTTATGTTTCGTGCCTAACGCCGTAGCAACAGAACGCAACTCCTCAATATCCTTATTTAGTAATTGTTCCTTGGTGAAAAGTGGCATTGTATAACATTTATTTTGTGTATATCTCATTTAAACCCAGAGGGGCCTAAATGGATTTTCAATTCGTAAAAAATCTTTGATGGATGATCAACACAAGTTCTTGTGTTTCCTTGTATTTTAAAGTATTAGTCAACATTAAAAAATGAGTAATGATTTTGCAACTTTCCTTTGTGCGAAATAATCATTAACACCATATACCTATAAGAGATGACTATGCATATGCAAATTTAGTTACTTTGTTTCTTTTACCGAATATTAAATGCTCGGTTTGGTTTTTCTTACCACCTTTTAAACATAATAGTGATACATACGCATTTTAATAATTCTTGCTAAAGTCTCTTCGAATTGGAAGACCTACAGGCGAAGATGTGTTTCTTTGAGCGCCCAGCGTTTGTAACCCATTATTTTTGATTAATTTTGCATCAAATGCGCCCAGTCGACAATACCTGCCTGACGACAGGTGGCATGATTTTGCGGTCAATAAAAAATTCCATACAAGAATGACATATCAAGAAACTGTTCAATATCTCTTTGAAGCTACACCGCTTTTTCAACATATCGGTGGCAAAGCGTATAAACCAGGCTTGCAGACATCGCTTTGCCTTGATGAGCATTTCGGCCATCCTCACAAGAGTTACCCGATTGTTCACGTGGCGGGAACGAATGGAAAAGGATCTTGCTCGCACACTATTGCGGCGATTTTGCAACTGGCAGGTCTGCGTGTTGGATTGTTCACCTCGCCACATCTGCTGGATTTCAGAGAGCGCATACGGATTAACGGAAAAATGATTCCAGAGGATACGGTTGTTCAATTCGTTGAAAGCGAGAAAGGCTTTTTCGAACCGCTGCATCCGTCGTTCTTCGAATTGACAACGGCATTGGCCTTCAAATATTTCGAAGATGAGCACGTGGATGTGGCAGTTGTTGAAGTGGGACTTGGAGGACGATTGGATTGCACGAATATCGTCACGCCGAAATTGTCTGTCATAACAAACATCAGTTTAGACCACACGCAATTCCTTGGCTCTACCCTCTCTGAAATCGCCTATGAAAAAGCAGGAATCATCAAGCCAGGGGTGCCTGTGGTCGTTGGAGAGGATTTGCCTGAGACGCGGCAGGTTTTTCTTGATAAAGCAAAAGAAAACAATTCGCAGATTATTTTTGCTGAAGACAAACCAGAAGTCGTCAACAGCACGATGACGGAGAATTATACACGCCTTTATGAGACTGTCGGTTACGGCACATTTGAGGGGCAACTGGCCGGAGAATGCCAAATCAAAAACACGAACACCATCCTGCACGTGGTTCCGCTCTTGCTGAAACAAGGACTGCTGCCGCAGTCGTACAACGATAAAAAACGAATCACGGCGTTGGTTCGCGAGGCTTTTTCAGAGGTGACCTCATTGACAGGGCTGATGGGGCGCTGGCAATATGCTGGTCATCGTCCGGACATTGTGCTCGATACGGGACACAACACGGGAGGATGGGCATACCTCGGGAAGGCGCTTCAAAGCGGAAACTACCCTCAGGTGCATGTCATTTTCGGCATTATGGCAGACAAGGACATTGACGGCGTACTCTCGTTCTTGCCACAAAAATTGCACTACTACTTCACAAGGGCTTCTGTGGCAAGGGCCTTGCCGCCAGAAGCGCTACGTGACAGAGCCGAAAAATTTGGCTTAAACGGAGGGGTTTTCAATTGCGTATCAGATGCGCTTGAAGCTGCTTTGAAGAACGCCAAACCAGAAGATCTGGTCTACGTTGGAGGCAGCAGTTTCATTGTTGCTGACTATTTGGCAATCAACGATAAAAACGAAAACAAATAGAATTCAGACACCCAATTAAATACATAATAATTAGCAAGATATGACAAGATTAAAACATAAATACTTGAACTTATCGTTGGGCCTCTTGTGTGTTCTGACGATGTGCTTCGCATGCAAGGAGAACAAGCACGAAGACTGGTCGGAGGCACGGACGAAAATGGAACAAAAGGGGCAGGCATATCTGATGCTTTCCAGGCAAGCCCTCTCTGAAAAGAATTTTACAACAGCGCGAGAAAAAGTCAATTTGCTGCGCAAGGAATGCGAATTGGCGCTCTCTGCCCGCGAAGAAGGTATCCTGCTGATGGATTCCATCAATCTCTTTGAAGCAGAGGAGCAATTCCGAACGGCGTGTGAGGATTCCACGGCAGCATCTGCGAGGGAATCTATAGAAGACCTGCAGCAGAAAATCTGCTTCTACCAAAGAAAGTTGGAACACGACAAAAAATCCAAGGAAGCGGGAAACCAAGAAATCAATAAATAAACGGCACTTCTAAAACTCCACACTCTACCATCTACGCATGTCGGCTATTAAAAAAGAACTAAACACGGCGCAATGGGATGCTGTTTCCTATTGTGAGGGACCATCGCTCATCATTGCAGGGGCCGGTTCCGGAAAAACCCGCGTATTGACCTATAAAATCGCATATCTCATCGAGCAAGGCATGGAGCCTTGGCGGATACTGGCGCTCACCTTCACCAATAAGGCCGCACGCGAGATGAGAGACCGCATAGCCAATGTCGTCGGTTTTGAATCTGCACAAAATATATGGAGCGGGACGTTCCATAGCATCTTCGCCAGAATCCTAAGACTGGAATCGGATGTCATCGGCTATCCGCACGACTTCACCATATACGACCAAACTGATTCCCGTTCGCTCATCAAGAACATCGTCAAGGAAATGGGTCTTGACGACAAAACATACAAGCCAAACATTGTGTCGGGCAGGATTTCAGAAGCTAAAAATGCCCTGGTGTTGCCAGGCGCATATCTGAATGACAGAAATGTGCGGGAGCGCGACCAGAGAGACGGCATCGGGAAAACGGGGGAAATTTACCGCACTTACATGCAGAGATGCTTCGCAGCAGGAGTTATGGATTTCGACGACCTCCTGCTCAACACCTTCCTCCTCTTCCAGGAACACCCAGAGGTGAGAGGTAAATACAGCGAACGTTTCTCATATATCCTTGTTGACGAATACCAGGACACGAATGTTGCACAACACCGCATCATCACGCAACTAACCTCCCCCACTTCGAGAATCTGCGTTGTCGGAGACGACGCACAGAGCATCTATTCCTTCCGAGGCGCACGCATCGACAATATATTGGGCTTTCAGGAGCAATACCCCACAGCAAAATTGTTTAAACTGGAGCGCAACTACCGTTCGACACAAAACATCGTCAATGCTGCCAACAGTCTGATCAAACACAATGCGGTTCAGATTCCCAAAAAAGTGTACAGCGAAGCGGAAGTCGGAGAACCTCTGAAAATTATAGAAGCCTACAGCGACAAAGAGGAAAGCATCAAGGTGGCGGGAGTCATACGAAATCTGCACAACGTGCACGACGTTCCCTACAATGAAATTGCGATTCTCTACCGTACAAATGCCCAAAGCCGCTCTTTTGAAGAGGCCTTCCGCTCTGCTGGTATGCCATACAGAATCTATGGGGGGCTGTCGTTCTATCAGAGGAAAGAGGTGAAGGACCTGCTGGCCTACTTCAGATTGATATGCAACCCTTCAGATGAAGAGGCCTTCAAGCGCATTGTCAACTACCCCGCAAGGGGCATCGGGGCCACAACCATGTCAAAGATACAGATGGCAGCGGTGGAAAACGGGGAAACCCTGTGGAATGTAGCAGCCAACCCGCAAAAGTTCCAAGTGTCTCTCAGCAAAAGCACCCAAGGGAAGCTCTTGGCGTTTTTGGCGCTCATCGAAAAATTTCGCAATGACCTACACCGGAAAAACGGCTCCAGCCTCGCAACCGACATTCTGTATTCAGCAGGAATCAACGCCGATTTGCTTGCCGACACCAGCGCTGAAGGCATCAGCAAAAAAGAAAACATCGAGGAATTGCTCGGCGCCATCAAAGCCAACGAAGATGAAGCGAGAGGCAGCAACGCCGCAATCGTGCCGCTGACCGACTATATCTCCAAAGTGTCCCTACTGACGGATGCCGACCAGAAAGACGACGGCTCGCCCCGCATCACCCTGATGACGGTGCATGCAGCCAAGGGACTGGAATTTGACGCCGTCTTCGTGACTGGGCTTGAAAACGACCTCTTCCCCAATTCAAACGCCCGTTTCTACCCTAAGGAAATGGAGGAAGAAAGACGCCTCTTCTACGTTGCCATCACACGCGCCAAAAGCCGCTGCTATCTGACATACGCCAAAAGCCGCTTCAGATTCGGCAATATGGAATTTGGAGAGCCAAGCATCTTCCTGCGGGAGATAAACCAGAAATACTTAGACAAAAGCCCCTTTGCCGCGTCTGTCAGCACCACGCCAGGCCGCATCCCCAACAAAAACGCATTCTCGAAGAGTACACTTTTATGGGACAATCCTCCGTCGGGCACCACCTGCCAAGAAGAGCGGCATCAGTCGAAGCCCCGTGCGTCATCGCGCGCAACAGCCGACGACAAGCGGTTCAAGAAAAGAATCTACAGCAACGGAAGAATCTTGCAACAGATAGGCTCAAGCTCCAAGGCAAACGATTCTGCTACGCCGCCAGAAATGCTTTCATCTGCCGTTGAATACGGCTCCACCACGTTGAAAGCGGGAGACAAAGTCGCCCACGAACGCTTCGGAATGGGAACTGTCATCTCTGTGGAAGGAAGCGGCAATGGTGCAAAAGCGCAAATTGATTTTGAAAAAGGAGTCGGAATAAAAAAACTATTGCTTAAATTTGCAAAGCTCAGCAAGATTGAGTGACCTCAGCAAAAAAGCCGAGACGCTCCACCTCGCCGCAAGCCCCCGCGCCTCCCTGTCAAGTGCGCCTTCCCTGCTTTGATAATATAAAATAATTTTTGAATACCTATTTATGATACAATCAATGACCGGCTATGGCAAAGCCGAAATCCATTTCAACGGAAAGAAAATCCATGCAGAAATAAAATCCCTCAATTCAAAAAACCTCGACCTTTCAGCACGCATCGCCCCCATTTATCGGGAAAAGGAAATGGAGGTGAGGAAATTCATCGCCGCGCAACTTGAAAGAGGAAAAGTCGATTTCAATCTCTGGGTTGAAAAAGACCAGGCGTCTTCCTTCCTTCCAATCAACCAAGAAGCAGTCAAAGACTACACCCGCCAGATTCGCGCCATTTCTGAAAGCAACAACATTCCTTTTCCAGAACAAGGCATCTGGGAAGTACTCATAAAACTTCCAGAAACCATGCAGCCCAATGTCGTTGAAGACCTAACAGAGGAAGAATGGAACGCAGCGTCCCAAGCTGTCGCCGAAGCAGTTGGCCACCTCGTTGAATTCCGCACGCAAGAAGGACTGGCCCTGCAAAAGAAATTTTCAGAGAAAATCGACAACATTGAGCGTCTTCTCGGAGAAATCGAACCGTTTGAGAAATCGCGCGTTGAAAAAATCCGCCAGCGCCTGACGGAGCGTCTGGAAGAACTGAAAGGCGTGGACTACGACAAAAACCGCCTGGAACAAGAGCTCATCTACTATATTGAGAAACTCGACATCAGCGAAGAAAAACAAAGACTTGCCAACCATCTGAAATATTTCCGCGAAACAATGGAAACCAGCCACGGACAAGGCAAGAAATTAGGATTCATCGCCCAAGAAATGGGAAGGGAAATCAACACAACGGGCTCGAAGAGCAATCAGGCAGAGATGCAGAACATCGTTGTGAAAATGAAAGACGAGTTGGAACAAATCAAAGAACAGGTTCTTAATGCCCTATAATCAACACACATCATGGAAGATACCACTGTTACAAAGAAAGCCGACGGGCGCGTAATCATCATTTCCGCACCCAGCGGAACAGGAAAAAGCACCATCATTTCATATCTGATGACGCTGGGGCTCAATCTGCACTTTTCTGTGAGCGCAACGAGCCGCCCGCCACGCGGGAAGGAAGTAGATGGTGTTGACTATTTTTTTCTCACGCCAGAAGATTTCCGCCAACGAATTTCAAAGGGCGACTTTCTGGAATATGAGGAAGTCTATGAAAACCGCTATTACGGAACGCTCCGCACTGAGGTCGACAAACAGCTGGCAAAAGGCGATAATGTGGTCTGCGACATTGACGTCGTCGGCGCGCAAAACATAAAAAAAATATATGGTGGCCGCGCATTCAGCCTTTTCATAAAACCACCCTCAATTGACGCCCTACGCCAACGGCTTGAAAATCGCGGCACCGACTCGCAGGAAGTCATCCAGCAACGCATCAACCGTGCAGAATTTGAACTCTCGCAAGCCCCCAACTTCGATGCCTGCATCGTCAACGACGTGTTGCAGAAAGCCCAGGAAGAGGCAGCCAACGCGATTAGGCAGTATCTCGAAACAGCCGCGGAATAATCCCCCCCCACTCTCCCATTCACGAAGAAACATGCGCGTAACAATTTACGGAGGCTCTTTCAGCCCCATCCATAAGGGACACATCGCCTTAGCCAGCCAAATCATCAAAGAAGACATGGCCGATGAAGTGTGGCTGATGGTATCGCCACACAATCCGTTGAAGTCAACCAACGACCTATGGCCAGTTGACCTCCGTCTGAAACTCTGTGAGAAAGCAGTTGAAGGGCTGGAGAAAATAAAAGTCTCCGATCTGGAGACGCGTTTGGAAAAACCGTCCTACACCTATAAAACCCTGCGCGAACTATCACGTCTCCACCCCCAAGTCCAGTTCTCAATACTCATCGGTTCCGACAACTGGGCCTGCTTCGACCGTTGGGCACACCACGAGGAAATCCTAACACACCACTCCCTCATCATCTATCCGCGCCAGGGCTTCCCCATCAACCCCCATCTCCTGCCGCCGCAAACCAGCCTGCTCAACGCCCCTCTCCTGCCCTACAGTTCAAGCGAGATAAGGCAGCGCTTGAAAGCAGGGCGCCCCATCAACCACATGCTGCCTCCAAACGTAGCCGAAATGATTGCCACGACGGAGTATGCTGGAAAACGGCAGACAAACTGATAGTTTCTGAAAATCCACTCAGCTTTCACGCCGCCACTGACACGCGCGCGCCCCACATTCGCTCTGCTGCAAAAAAAACAGATAATCCCCCAACAATAAAAAACAAAAAACATACAATGGATAGAAAACAACTTGTAGACAACATCTTCAGAAAGAAATCCTTTCTCTGCGTCGGACTCGACACGGATTTGAAGAAAATCCCAAACCACCTCCTCAACGACCCCGACCCCATCTTCGCCTTCAACAAGGCAATCATTGACGCAACAGCGCCCCATTGCGTTGCCTATAAACCCAACTTGGCCTTCTACGAGTGCTACGGCATGATGGGATGGAAAGCTCTGGAAAAAACAATCGAATACATCAGAACCAACCACCCCGACCAATTCATCATCGCTGACGCCAAGCGCGGCGACATCGGAAACACCTCAGCCATGTATGCCAGATGCTTCTTCGAAGAAATGGACGTCGACGCGCTGACGGTGGCCCCATACATGGGCAGCGACAGCGTTGTCCCCTTCTTGAAATACCCAGGAAAATGGGTGATCCTACTTGCCCTGACAAGCAATGCCGGTTCCCACGATTTCCAGTTGCTACGTGAAGAAGGCGGCAAGCGCCTGTTTGAGAAAGTGTTGGAAACATCGCAGGAATGGGGCAGCAACGAGCAGATGATGTATGTGGTTGGCGCAACGCAAGGCGAACGCTTTGCAGACATACGTAAAATAGTCCCCAACCACTTCCTCCTCGTACCGGGCGTTGGCGCACAAGGCGGTTCGCTGCAAGATGTTTGCAAATACGGCATGACGAAGGAGTGCGAACTGCTCGTCAATTCCTCACGCGGCATCATCTATGCAGACCACACAGAAAACTTCGCTGCTGCCGCCGGAGCCGCCGCAAAGGAATTGCAGGCTGCGATGGCAGTGGAGCTAAACAAGGTGCAGGGGAAATAAGATAAAAAGACGAGAAACAGACCATCCCCTCTGCATAAACAATACGACCATTAATTGGTTACATGGCAAACGCCTTGGAAACATACAAATCGCCTTACAAGGAAAATTAATGTTTGCCGGTAAGGGGGGCGCTCCAACAAGATTAAACAAATATATAAGGGAAAAGCTGCGATGCGCCGCGTCACAGCTTTTTCTGCTTTGTGGTTGCTCTAAGATTATCGCCCCTCATCAAGCCCCTCCCCCTAAAATGTTTATTATAAACATCAACGATATTATCAGTTTTTTGTGTAAGTTTGCAAAATGAAGCAGTTGCCCCTCGTGGAAACTGGCGTGGGGGATGAAGAGGACATCCCCCACAAAACGTTTTATCACGCAAGTCCATCCCGATGGGACACTTCCACATCCCTGACTTGCATCGGGCATGTGGAAACGGGCTTCAAATCACAAACCACACATCTACAAAAGACACTTTCTTCCAAATAGACATGACAGAAATAGAATTCAAAATAGAATATGCCACGCAGTGGGGGGAGATTCTCTGCCTATGCCACAAAACTGCAGGGAGCACCCTACAACAGACGATTATGCACACCAGCGACGGACAGATTTGGGAGTGCTGCATCGAGGTCGCCCCGTTTGCCTTGGTGGAATACCACTACACGGTGGCACGGCAAGAGGATATGAAAACGGTACGCACCATGAGGCAGGGGATTTTCAAACTACTGACGGGCAGAGAGAAGCGCATCGTCGCCCACGATCATTGGGCCGCTAACGACATTAACGATGTGTTTCTCCACACGGCTTTTTCAAAATGTGTGTTCAAGGCTGGAGGGGGGAACAAACGACAATGGTCCTCTAATGGGGCAAACACGCTCTGCCTGCACACGACACCCCCACCGGCAGGCTGCTGGTGGGGGATTGTCGGCAGCAGCAAGACGCTGGGAGAATGGCAGGAAGGCGGCGCAAAGCGTCTCACTCAAACTGGTCCTTATGAGTTCTGCACCATGCTGGAGGAGAAAGACGCCATTCGCGGACTGGAGTATAAATATGTGCTTGTCAACGACGATTCGTCGAAACCCTACGTATGGGAAACAGGAGAGAACAGGGTTTTGCCGCCTCTAAAGGAAGGGGGAAGTATGGTTGTTAACGACGGCGGCGTGCGCATCGCCTGCACCCCCTGGCGCGGGGCTGGTGTCGTGATTCCCGTTTTCTCGCTCAGAAGCGATGGCAGCCAGGGTATCGGCGACTTCGGCGACCTGAGGCAGTTTGTCTCATGGTCTGCCAGCGTGGGATTTAAATGCGTTCAGATTCTCCCCATCAACGACACGACATCATCTGGAACTTGGCACGACTCATATCCCTACAACGGCATCTCTGTCTTTGCGCTTCACCCCGTCTATCTCGACTTGAGGGAATGGAAGGACTGGAGCGGTTTTGCACCCTACAAGGAACAGGCTAAAGGAATTAACAGACTTCCGAAAGCTGACTATGAAGCGGCCTTCGCGCTAAAGATGGATTTTCTCTCAGCGCTTTATCTGGCCTTCGGGGAGGAAATCATGGAGACAAGCGCGTTTCATGCGTTTTTCGACACCAACGAGAAATGGCTCATCCCCTACGCCTGCTATTGCCGTGAGAAGGCGCAAGCGATTGGACTTGCAGGGGCTGACGACCTGGCGTTTTTTTACTTCACGCAATTCTTGCTCCACAGGCAGATGATGGCAGCGCATGACACGGCGCGACAGTGTGGCGTGATTCTGAAGGGAGACATCCCCATCGGGGTATGCGCTGACAGCGTGCCTGCCACCGTTGATTGCCAGCTGTTTCACTTTGACGGTAGTGCGGGAGCGCCGCCCGATGATTTCGCCCGCGAAGGTCAAAACTGGGGCTTCCCAACTTATAACTGGGAAAACATGGGGAAGGATGGTTACAGATGGTGGAAGGAGCGTTTGAGGAGCATGGGGCAATTTTTCGACGCCTACCGCATTGACCATGTACTGGGCTTCTTCCGTATATGGGAAATTCCTTCATGCCAGGTGCAGGGGCTGATGGGGCATTTCCGTCCGGCTCTGCCTCTCAGCGAGAAGGAAATCCATGGATGGGGCTTCCATGCTGACATCGAACGCTACTGCCGTCCCTTTGTGACAAAAGCAGAAAGAGAAAGGCTGAAGGAGCAGTTTCCGCATGCCGATCTCGACCATTTCTTGATACAGGCGGCCGACGATTCTTTCGAACTGCGTGAGCACGTTGACACTCAGCGAAAAATTGCGGGTCTTGACTGTGACGAAAAGTTAAAGAAAGCCTTGATGGAGATTGCGGCAGAGGTGCTCTTTATCAAGGATCCTGACGGAGGGGGCTATCACCCGCGCATTATGGGGCATGAAACGCGTGCGTTCCAGACGCTTGACAACCATTGCCGACAGGCGTTCAACAGCCTCTATGAGGATTTTTTCTACCGGCGCCACAACCAATTTTGGGCGCAAAAGGCGCTCGAGAAAATGGAGAAAATCATGGTGCCGAGCGGCGACGAAATCATGGATTCCATGCTGCCATGCGCGGAAGACCTCGGAATGGTGCCTAGCTCTGTGAAGGGCGTGCTGGAACGGCTGCAGATATTGTCGCTGGAAATACAACGCATGCCCAAGAAATTCGGCGTGCGATTTGACAACCTGAAGGAGAACCCTTACCTCTCTGTAAGCACCATTGCCACCCACGACATGCCGCCCTTCCGACTGTGGTGGCACGAGAACAGAGAAGAGGCGCAGGTTTTCTACCACGAGGTGCTCAAGCGCGAAGGAGATGCCCCTGAGGATGCCACACCGGAAATCTGCGAACAGGTTGTCAGCGAACACTTGAAATGCCCCTCTATGCTGTGTGCCAACAGCCTACAAGACTACATGGCGATTGACGGCGACTTGCGCAACCCATATTATGAAGAGGAACAAATTAATGTGCCTTCTAATCCTAACCAATACTGGAATTATCGTATGCATCTGAGCATTGAGCAACTGGCTGGGGCTTCCTCTTTCAACGAAAAACTGCGTATGCTCATCAAAAGCAGTGGACGCTGACGCCACACGCACGCGCCGTGTGTGCCGTAAAAATACGGCACACCCTGGAATGTTATTTTGAAGTGCAGCCGCTAGATGATTTCCCGTTCAGCGGCGAAAATCATAAAAACATATAAAAGGCTTTCGTTTTGTGCGGACACGAAGACGGGACTACTATGTTTTTAATATATTTGCATGATGAAGTTGTCTGAACTTTTATGAAATTCAAGAGTTGCCTTTATTTTGGAGGCGTTTTGGGGCCTTAAAGAAGGAATGTAGCGGGCTACGTGACTGATGAAGGGTTAAAAAAACGCCCCCCAAAAAAGTGAAGCTTGAATTTAGAAGAGATGAAACTCCAATTCAAATCTTCGTCAGAAAAATTTAGACGACTTCAATATTTCAAACGCAACAAAGAAAAATACAATGAAAAAGATTTTATCTCTTCTGCTGGTGTTCATGACCAGCATAATCTCAGCCCATGCCCAATTTGAAAGGGGTGTGAAATACGTTGGCGCTTCAGCCTCTGGATTGGGATTTTCATACAGTTCGAACGAGAAATTCCGCCTCGGACTTGACGCGCATGCGGGCTATTTTGTGGCCGACTGCCTCATGCTGAATGCAACGGCAGGCTACGAACACAAACGCAATCTTGACGATGTGCGCATTGGTGCTGGCGCACGCTACTATTTCGACCAGTGTGGCATCTATCTCGGCGCTGGAGCTGAATACAACCATTTCACCAAGAAAAACAACGACTTGATGATACCGCTCAGTGTTGGATACGCTTTTTTCCTCAACCAGTTTATCACGTTGGAACCTTCCTTGTATTACAAGATGAGCCTGCACGACTTCGGAGGAAACTCCACGTTTGGCGCAAGCATCGGCTTGGGTGTCTATTTCTAAAAGACGATATGAAAGATGCTGGCGAAACGAAAATCATTACGACGGCAGCATCTACTAAATTACGTAAACAGGATTGTTAATAAAGCGCTACATATACACAAATCAAAACATGTCAAGAACTGAAATATCCACCCTCGGCGAATTTGGCCTTATTGAACATCTCACGAGAGGGCTGGCTTCCTCTAACGCTTCAACAAAGAAGGGCGTTGGCGACGACTGCGCCGTGCTCGACTATTCGAACGGCGGCAGCAAGTTGCGCACACTCATCACGAGCGACATGCTCATGGAAGGCATCCATTTTGACCTGGTGTACACCCCGCTCAAGCATCTGGGATATAAAGCCGCCATGGTTAATCTCTCCGACGTTTATGCTATGAACGGCACGCCCCGACAAATGACGGTCAATCTGGCCATTTCACGTCGGTTCTCCATCGAAGATATCGACGACCTGTATGCCGGCATACGCATGGCCTGCAAGAAACACAATGTAGACATCGTCGGTGGCGACACAACATCATCATTGACGGGCTTGGCCATCAGCATCACCTGCATCGGAGAAGTGCAAGAGGACGACATCATATACAGAAACGGAGCGCACGACACTGATCTCATCTGCGTGAGCGGAAATCTGGGCGCCGCTTATATGGGACTGCAACTGATGGAGCGCGAGAAAGCCGTATTTGAATCGCAGGTTGCAAAAAACAAAGAAGCTGCGATTCAACCTGATTTCAGCGGACGCGAATATCTCCTGGAAAGGTTGCTCAAGCCGGAAGCACGACGCGACATTGTTGAGAATATGCGCAATCAAGGCATACACCCGACAGCCATGATGGACATCAGCGACGGACTCTCATCGGAACTGAGACACATCTGCAAACAGTCGGGCACGGGGTGCAGAATATATGAAGAACGAATTCCTGTTGACTATCAAACGGCCGTCACTGCCGAAGAATTCAACATGAACGTAACGACATGTGCGTTAAACGGAGGGGACGATTACGAACTGCTCTTCACCGTGCCTTTGACCGAACACGAGCTGGTTGAATCCATGGACGACGTTAAAGTCATCGGATACGTCACCAAGGCGGAATTGGGATGCGCACTCGTTTCACGTGACGGACAAGAATTCGAACTGAAGGCACAGGGATGGAATCCGCTTAAGGAAGACAAATAACCAGGCAACCCAACAAGATTGGAAACACCCCACGTCTGCGATTTCACCGTGACGCGAAGGAACATCGAATAAAATCCTTGTGAAGTACAACAAAAATAGGTAACTTTGCAGTCAAACTGGTATCCCAGAAGAAATCTGAGAACCGAAAATCAACCCCAAAAAGATAATCAGAAATTAACACATGATAGAGAAAATCAATGATTTGCTTGCCGAAGTCGGTACTTTGACAGCGAACGATGAAAAGGAATTAGAAGCATTACGCATCAAATACCTCAGCAAAAAGGGCGTAATGAACGAGTTGATGACCGCCTTCCGCGATGTACCAGGCGACCAGAAACGCGAATTGGGACAGAAGCTCAACACGCTGAAAAATGCCTTACAGGAAAAAATCAACGGATTGAGACTCGCATTGTCCACTAAAGACAACAACCACGATGACCTTGACCTGACACGCACGCCCTACCCCATAAAGGTGGGGACACGCCATCCGCTATCAATCGTGAAAAGCGAAATCATTGACATCTTCTCCCGCTTGGGATTTTCTCTTGCAGACGGACCAGAAATCGAAGATGACTGGCACGTGTTTTCTTCCATGAACTTCCCTGAAGATCATCCGGCACGCGACATGCAGGACACTTTCTTCGTTGAACAGCACCCCGACATTGTCCTCCGCACCCACACCAGTTCTATCCAGAGCCGTGTCATGGAAACAACCGAACCGCCCATCCGTGTGATTTGTCCGGGACGCGTTTACAGAAACGAAGCCATCTCGGCACGCGCCCATTGCTTCTTCCATCAGATTGAAGGTCTGTATATAGACAAGGACGTCTCGTTTACCGACCTGAAGCAAGTGTTGCTCACCTTCGCACGCGAAATGTTTGGAGCAGAAACGAAAATCCGTCTTCGCCCCTCTTACTTCCCGTTTACAGAGCCAAGCGCAGAAATGGACATTTCCTGCAATATCTGTGGCGGGAAGGGCTGCGCATTCTGTAAGCAAACAGGATGGGTGGAAATTCTCGGTTGCGGCATGGTGGACCCCAATGTGCTTGAAGCCAATGGCATTGACAGCAAGAAATACAAGGGATATGCTTTCGGCATGGGCGTTGAGCGCATCACAAACCTGAAATATCAGGTCAAGGATTTACGATTGTTCTCTGAAAACGACATCCGCTTCCTGGATGAATTCATGGCAGCAAACTAAAATCGCATATTAGGAAACTGGACAGAAGCAAGCGTGCATTGACAAAAGGTATGCAAATGCGCAAAAAGATATTGCAGCCTGCATTATGAAAATTAGAGAAGATGCTCCATCGTATCTATATATTATACCCTATCAGTTAATTGCACGTAACATAAGCCTTTCCCACGAAATTCTCAAATAAACATAGCACCTTCGTTTTAGCCTGCCAAGCGGGGTAAACGGAGGTGTTTTCAATTTCTGGCATAGGCCACAGACAGACCACCACTATGGAGAAATTCAATCTACATGTGCTTGGATGCGGCAGCGCACAACCCACCTTGCGCCACCACCAGACATCGCAGGTGCTCAATATTCATGAAAAGCTTTTCATGATTGATTGCGGCGAGGGCACACAACAACAACTGAGAACCACACATCTGAGTTTCTCACGTCTGAACCATATTTTCATTTCGCATCTTCACGGCGACCATTGTTTCGGGCTCATCGGCTTGATTTCCACTTTTTCGCTACTCGGACGCACAAAAAGTCTGCACGTGTATGCCCCTTCTGAATTGGAAGGACTTATGAGGCCGCAATTGCAGTTTTTCTGTAATGGCATCATGGCATTCGACGTCGTGTTCCATCCCTTTAGCACAAAGAAAGGGGCCGTTATCTATGAAGATAGGACCATATCGGTGGAAACCATACCGCTACGACACCGGATGCCCTGCTGCGGATTTATCTTCCGCGAGAAACCAGCACTGCCCCACATCAAGCGCGACATGATCGACTACCTGGGCATCCCCCACTTCGAAATCAATCGGATCAAACTGGGAGGTGATTGGACGAAAGCAGACGGTACCATCGTTCCCCACCACATGCTGGTTACTCCTCCACGCGCCGCGCGAAGTTATGCCTACCTCTCAGACACGGCCTTCCTGCCAGAACGTGCTCCCTTGATTAAAAACGTATCGGTGCTGTTTCATGAAGCCACTTTCGCCACGTCTGCCGCCGCCCGCGCCACCCAAACAATGCACTCCACAGCAGCACAGGCAGCACAGATGGCAAAACTGGCCAACTGCGGTAAACTTGTTATTGGGCATTTCTCGTCGCGCTACGAGAATGAGGACGTCCTGCTGGAGGAAAGTCGCGAGATTTTTCCCAACACAATGCTTGCCTACGAGGGAATGCAACTTGAAATCGGCAACGAACAATAGGCACAACCGACAACATTTGAAACAAATAGTTCGTCATTTCCAACGATTTTCGTAACTTTGCGACAAATAAATAAAAGCAAATATGGCTAAAGAACTCAAAAATCTTACAAAAAGAAGCATAGACTATTCTAAATGGTATAACGAATTGGTTGTCAAGGCCGATTTGGCAGAACAGGCAGACGTTCGCGGCTGCATGGTAATTAAACCTTATGGTTATGCCATTTGGGAAACTATCCAGCAGGAATTAGACAAGCGATTCAAATCAACAGGCGTTCAAAACGTATATTTCCCTCTCCTCATCCCCAAAAGTTTTCTTTCCAAAGAAGCAGAACATGTGGAAGGATTTGCAAAAGAATGCGCCGTTGTCACCCACTATCGTTTGAAGGCCAATCCGGAAGGTGACGGCGTGGTGGTTGATCCGGCAGCAAAACTGGAAGAAGAACTGATTATTCGCCCGACATCAGAAACCACCATTTGGAACACTTACCGCAAATGGATTCACTCATGGAGAGACCTTCCCTTGTTGTGCAACCAATGGTGTAACGTGATGCGTTGGGAAATGCGCACCCGTTTGTTCTTGCGCACCAGCGAATTTTTGTGGCAGGAAGGACATACGGCACACGCCACTAAAGAAGAGGCTGAGGCACGTGCAAAACAGATGCTTGACGTTTACGCCGATTTTGCAAAAGACATTTTAGCCATTCCAGTAGTTCGCGGCGTCAAGAGCGCAACAGAGCGTTTTGCAGGCGCACTTGACACATACACAATTGAAGCCATGATGCAGGATGGCAAAGCGCTCCAAAGCGGAACAAGCCACTTCCTCGGTCAGAACTTCGGCCGCGCTTTCAACGTGCAGTTTGTTGACAAAAACAACAAGATGGACTATGCCTGGGCCACCAGCTGGGGCGTCAGCACCCGTTTGATGGGCGCGTTGATCATGACACACTCAGACGACAACGGTTTGGTACTTCCTCCACACGTCGCTCCAATACAGGTGGTCATTGTGCCCATTTATAAGGGAGAAGACGAATTGCAGGCACTTGATGAAAAACTGGGCGGTCTGAGAGACCGTTTGCAGGCGATGGGCATTCGTGTGAAATACGATAATGCAGACAACAAGCGCCCCGGATTTAAATTTGCCGACTACGAATTGAAGGGTGTTCCTGTCAGAGTCGTCATGGGAGGTAGAGACCTGGAAAACGGCACCGTTGAAATCATGCGTCGCGACACGCTCGAAAAGGAAACCGTTTCTTTTGAAGGCATTGAAGACCACATAAAAAATCTGCTTGAGGAAATGCAACAAAACATCTTTAAGAAGGCTGAGACATTCCTCAACGACAATATCTTCCCTTGCGACAATTACGAAGAGTTTAAGGAGAAAGTCAAAAACGGCGGTTTCTATCTCTGTCCTTGGGATGGCACGCCTGAAACTGAAGCTCAGATCAAGGCCGACACGCAAGCAACCATCCGCTGCGTGCCTTACGGATTCAGCCAGGAAAATCTGGGAAATGACATGGTCAGTGGAAAACCTGCCACATGCCGTGTCATTGTGGCCCGCAGCTATTAATCAATAAGAAGGCAGGTGGGCAGAACTTTTTTTGAAAAGAGTTCCGACACTTGCCTGCTCATTTAATGAAGAAGCTACCCCTTAAAAAAAGGTGGCGGCTAGCCTCCAATTTATCATCATCCTTATATGATTTCTGTTGAATCATTAAAAGTTGAATTTGGCACACGTCCTCTCTTTGAGGACGTGTCTTTTGTAATAAACAAGAAAGACCGCATCGCGCTTGTCGGGAAAAACGGAGCAGGCAAATCAACACTTTTAAAAATCCTCGCCGCACAGCAGCAACCCACCTCAGGGAGCGTTTCTGTGCAAAACGACATCAGCATTGGCTATCTGCCTCAAGTCATGGTGCTTTCAGACAACCACACGGTCATTGAGGAAACGGAAAAAGCCTTTAGCCACATTCAGGAGCTGAAAGAAAAAGTTGACACACTAAACGAAGAATTGCTCAACCGTACGGACTACGAAAGCGAAAGCTACATGGAATTGGTTGAACGGTTCACCCACGAAAACGAGCGTTTCCAAATCATCGGCGGCATGAACTATCGCGCGGAAATGGAGCGTACACTTCAGGGGCTCGGATTTGCAACGAGCGACTTCAACCGCCCGACAAAAGAATTTTCGGGAGGATGGCGCATGCGCATTGAGCTGGCCAAACTCTTGCTTCAACGCCCCGACGTGCTTTTGCTCGACGAACCAACCAACCATTTGGACATAGAAAGCATCCGTTGGCTGGAATCGTTCTTAGCCCGCAGCGGCAGCGCAGTGGTATTGGTCAGCCACGACCGCGCATTCATCAACAACGTCACCAACCGCACATTGGAAATTTCCTGCGGCCGAATCACCGACTATAAAGTGAAATATGATGAATATGTCAAACTGCGTGCTGAGAGAAGAGAGCAACAACTCCGTGCCTACGAAAACCAGCAAAAGGAAATTGCAGACATCAAAGACTTTATAGAACGGTTCAGATACAAACCGACGAAGGCAACACAAGTTCAGAGCAGAATCAAACAACTTGAAAGAATCGTGCCGATAGAGGTTGATGAGGTCGACAATTCCTCGCTCCACCTCAAATTTCCGCCATGCTCAAGAAGCGGCGACTATCCCGTGATTTGCGACGGTGTCCGAAAAGACTATGGCGACCATTGCGTCTTCCACGATGTTGACCTCACCATCAAGCGCGGTGAGAAAGTGGCATTTGTTGGAAAAAACGGCGAAGGAAAGTCAACGTTGGTGAAATGTATTATGGGAGAAATCCCCTTCACGGGAAATCTCAAAATCGGCCATAATGTTGAGATTGGCTACTATGCCCAAAACCAAGCCCAGTTGCTTGACGAGGAAATAACCGTGTTCGACACCATTGACCGCGTAGCGAAGGGCGACATCCGCCTCAAAATCAAAAACATCCTCGGCGCTTTCATGTTCGGCGGAGAAGCGTCTGAAAAGAAAGTGAAGGTGCTTTCAGGTGGCGAACGGAGCCGTCTGGCAATGATTAAACTGCTCTTGGAACCTGTCAACCTGCTCATCCTCGACGAACCGACAAACCATTTGGACATGCGCACGAAAGATGTGCTCAAAGAGGCCATCTTGGCCTTCGACGGTACGGTGATTCTCGTCAGCCATGACCGCGACTTTCTGGATGGCCTCGTTTCAAAGGTCTATGAATTTGGAGGCGGCCACGTCAGAGAGCATATCGGAGGCATCTACGATTTCCTTGAGAAAAAACAGATCGAAAACATCGACGACATCCAGCTAACGGCTTCTTCCCAAAAGAAAAATACGCCAGAGACTGAAACGGCGCAAGTGTCTGACAACAAACTTTCATACGAAGCAAGAAAAGAGAAGGCCAAGTTGCTGAGAAAGGCAGAAAAATCCGTCGAGGAAAAGGAAAAACAGGTTCTGGAACTCGAGCAGGAAATCAAGGAAATTGAAGCGATGTTGTCCACACCGGAAGGAGCGCAAGATGCCAAACTCTTCGCTCGGTATGACGAAGTGAAGAAGCAGCTCAAGCAAGCCGAAAACGAATGGGAAGCAGCTATGGAAGAGGTTGAGACCCTCAATCAGTAATTGGAATCTAAAAGCAAGTGGTCAATATGATTTTTATCGATGCTGACCACCCATCTAAAAAGCAGAATAACAATATGACTTTAAAAACAATGCTACTGCAAATCCTGGCCTTCAGCGCCGCAACGGGTTTTGCACAGACAACAGCACAAACAGGCATTGACAAGGTCAATATGGACCTCAGCGTCAAGCCTGGAAACGACTTTTATCAGTATGCCGCTGGCGGCTGGATTGAAAGACATCCGCTCACCCCGGAATTTTCACGCTATTCCCAGTTTGACGAGCTCCAGGAAAACAACCAGAAGCAGCTGCGCGAAATGATAGAGCAGTTCGCAAACAACACCTATCCCCAAGGCTCTCTCCAGCAGAAAATCGGTAGCCTCTATCGCCTTTCCATGGACAGCGTCAGAAGAAACAGAGAGGGCTATACGCCCATCAAGGGAAAACTGGCAGAGATTGAAAAAATTGCCGACCGTAAATCGGTGCAATACCACGCCGCACGCCTTTCAAGCGAAGGCGTGTCAACATTTTTCGGCTTTGGCTGTGACGCCGACCTCAAAGACTCGCAATGGAATCTCATGCAGGTCAATCAGGGCGGCCTTTCCATGGGAGAACGCGACTACTATCTGAGCGACGAAGAAGCCACGAAAAAAGTACGTGAAGGATATAAGGCCTATGTCAAGAAACTGTTTCTCATGACGGGCTGCGACGAAGCGACAGCCCAAAAGAGAATGGAGGCCGTCCTCAACATCGAAACGCGCATTGCAAAAGCATCATACAGTGCCACAAAATTGCGCGACGTTGAAGGCAACTACCACAAAATGAGCTATCAGCAACTGCTTGCCGACTATCCAGGCATCGACTGGAGCACGCTTTTCCTCCTCAACGGCGTCCCTGCCTTTGAATCCATCTCTGTTAATCAGCCTGAGCCAATCCACGAAGTTGAAAAAATTTTAGCCGAGAGCGCAATTGAAGACTTGAAGGCATATCTGTATTTCAAACTGGTGGATGATGCCACTGGCGCGTTGAGCGACGATTTCCGCAAGGAATCCTTCAACTTCTACGGACACATCATGAGCGGAGCCGAGCAAGACCGTCCGCGTTGGAAGCGTGGCGTTTCCGCTGTCGAGTCTGTCCTGGGCATGGCCGTCGGGAAGATGTATGTTGAAAAATACTTCCCCGAAAGTTCCAAGAAGAGAATGACCGAACTTGTCAGAAACCTTCAAATCGCCCTCGGACAGCGCATCGACCAGCAAAAGTGGATGAGCGAAGCAACAAAGAAGCAGGCCCACGACAAGCTGGATGCGTTCTACGTGAAAATCGGATACCCCGACACATGGATGAGCTACGATGCGCTTGACATCAACGATTCACTCTCATACTATGAGAACCTCACCAAGGCCACCCAGTTTATGAGCCGCTACTACATCGAAAAGCGCGTCAACAAAAAGACCGACAAGACGGAATGGCTCATGACTCCGCAAACCATCAACGCCTACTACAATCCAACGACCAACGAAATCTGCTTCCCTGCCGGCATCCTGCAACCTCCATTCTTCAATGCCGAAGCAGACGACGCTTGCAACTATGGAGCCATCGGCGTGGTCATCGGACACGAAATGACCCACGGCTTCGATGATCAGGGCAGCCAATTCGACAAGGAAGGCAACCTTCGCAATTGGTGGACTAAAGCCGACGGAGAGAACTTCAAAGCACGCACCAAGGTCATGGCCGATTTCTTCAACAAAATCGAAGTGCTTCCTGGCCTACATGCAAACGGCGAACTCACCCTGGGCGAGAACATCGCAGACCACGGCGGTTTGAACATCGCTTTCCAGGCATTCCAAAACGCCACAAAAGAAAACCCGCTTGGCACCAAAGACGGCTTTACGCCCGAGCAGCGCTTCTTCTTGAGCTACGCCCTGGTTTGGGGTGGAAACATCCGCGAAGCCATGCTCCGTCAGCTCAACAAAATCGACCCACACTCCCCAGGACGCTGGCGTGTCAACGGTGCGTTGCCGCATATCGATGCTTGGTATAAGGCATTCAACATCACGAAGAAAGACGCCTTGTTCATTCCGAAAAACAAGCGCGTCGACATTTGGTAAATAAAACCAACCTGAAGCCATTGCATTGCTGTTTCCCTGCCCCAACGCAGGAACACTGATGCAATGGCTTCTCATTTTTGAATACCTACTTACCATTACTAACACCCTAGGCTTCACCTCTGTCAGCCTTCAAACACCCCCATCCACCATGCTCTTTCTCCCACAAAGCATGCCTGCCATCAACATTCTCCGCAAGGAAGGCGCAGACATTGCCACCTTTGACAAAAACAATATCTCTGGATTTCCGCAGGAAACACTGCGAATCCTGTTTCTGAACCTCATGCCGCAGAAAGCAGTGACGGAACTCGACATCGCGCGCGTCATCTGCCGCCACCACCGCCCCGTCGCACTGCTCCCGATGAAAATCGCCAACCAGACCTACAAAACCACACCGCCGGAACACATGGAAAGGTTTTACACGGATTTCGAATACTTCGAAAACGCCCCAAACCCGCATTTCGATGGTATGATTGTGACAGGCGCACCAGTGGAGCACCTCCCTTTTGAAAATGTCAGATATTGGACGCAGCTATGCCACATCATGAGCTGGGCAGAAGCCCACGTCCGTTCAACGCTGTATATCTGCTGGGGAGCACAAGCAGCCTTACAACATCTGTACGGCATCCCCAAGCACCAACTTCCCGCAAAGAAATTCGGCGTCTTCATCCAGAAAAAACTCGCCGGCGATGCCCCCATATTAAGGCATCTCCCTGAAAACTTCCCCATGCCCAATAGTCGGCACACGGAAGTCCAACGAAAAGACATAGAGCGCCATCCACTGCACATCGTTGCAGAAAGCGAGGAAAGCGGCGTCGGCATCGTCACTTCGGCCGACGGCACACAGCAAATTTTCATTGTAGGTCACCTGGAATACGAGCCCAAAACGCTGCACAATGAATACCAACGCGACCTCTCCAAAGGACTCCCCATCGCTCCCCCACTCCATTATTACCACCACGACAAACCGCAAGAAGGCATCGACTTCTCATGGCAAAAAACGGCCGCCACGTTCTATAGCAATTGGCTTGACATCTGCGGCAAAGAGACCATGCGCGAGCAGTGAAAACTGGAACCACCAGACGATGAACCCCAAAAAACATCGCTGCAGGAAGAACACAAAAACAGATTCCGCCGCATTTTTATTACCGCCGAAACACGAAAATCCTCAATTTTATTCTTAACTTTGCGTAATGAGTAACTGGTAGGAACATTTTGCAGAGCAAACCCCAAGCACTGTCAAAATCGCCCCAACCGATTCCTTTGCCGTCACTCAAGCAGATGGAGAAATCCGTCACAAAGTGCCAGCGCGCCGGAACAAGGCAAAAAAATATTCCAGAAACAAACAGGAAAGGGGACAGCTGGCCTCTGACGAGCAATTGCCATCCCGGCACAACAACGCCCGTACCCCCCTTCCCCATGTCATTCAATATCCCCACCAAAACCATGTCTTGCATCTTACATATAGAAACATCAACAGACGTCTGCTCCGTTGCATTAAGTCAGGACGGCGTCTGCCTACATGAAGAAATCAATACCAACGGTCGTCGCCACGCAGAAATCCTCGCGCCCTTCGTTGAAGAAGCCGTGTCTTTTGCCGACAGCCACGCCATACCGCTCGATGCCGTCTCAGTCAGCGCCGGCCCCGGTTCCTATACGGGCCTACGCATCGGCGTCTCAACGGCAAAAGGCCTGTGCTATGGCAGAGACTTGAAACTCATCAGCATCCCCACGCTCAAAGTGCTCTGCACCCCGATTCTGCTCTACAGAGAAGACATCCCCGACAACGCGCTGCTCTGCCCGATGATCGACGCCAGACGCATGGAAGTCTACACCGCGATTTACGACCGTGCCCTCCATGAAGTGGTGCCAACAGATGCCGTCATCGTCAACGAAAACTCCTTCGCCGAAATCCTTGACAAACAACCAGTTTTCTTTTTCGGCAATGGTGCCGACAAATGCCGCGACACACTCAAGCATCCCAACGCCCATTTCATAGAAGGAATCGTGCCAAAGGCATCAAACATGCTGCCCTTGGCCGAACGCGCCCTGGCGCTGAACGAGACAGAAGACGTTGCCTACTACGAGCCCTTCTATCTGAAGCAATTCGTAGCCGGAAAAAGCAGAAACCTGCTCAACGGATAAAAAAACGCGCCAGTTTCTGCACACACCATTTCCCCTCTTTGCCCCTCCCCCGCATCCGCAGGAAACAGCCCCACAAGAGGCCACAGGAGCAAAACCAAAAAAAACCACATCATCAACATGGCATTTGAATACAACACAACAGAAGAAAAACTGCGATTCCCCGCATACGGGCGCATGGTGCAAGAGATGATCGACCGCGCCACGGCCGAAAGCAATCCGCAAAGAAGACAACGGATGGCCGAACACATCATCACGGTCATGGCCGACCTCAACCCGCAGCTGCAGGCATCGCCAAACGCCTACGAAGTCCTGTGGAACCATTTGGCCTTCATCTCAAACTACCAACTCGACATCGAATACCCCGTTGAAATAGAACGGGCAGACAAATCCGCTCCCAAAAAACTCTCCTACCCAGGAAACGCCATACGCTTCCGGCAATACGGACACCTCATTGAAAACACACTCGACAAAATCCAGGAAATGCCCGCCGGCACACCGGGGCGCGAACACCTATTGGCCGACATAGCCATGCGCATGAAGCGTTGCATCACCGAATGGAAAGGCGAAGAAGTAGAAAACGAAAAAGTCTGCCACGACATTGAGCACTACACCAACCAGGCCATCACGTATGAAGAAACGCTCAACGCCCTAAGCAACACCAAGCAAAGCATTTTCGCCCGCCAGCGCCAGCGTTTCGCCCCCCAGCGGAGAAACGGCAGATATTACAATCCCAACAGATAAGCAGGTGGTCAGCATTATTTTCCCAAATGTAAAAATAATTTTGACCACCTACTCAAGCCCGCCAACCTGGCCTAAACCCGCCAGAGCGCAGCAGGCAGACAGACACACACCGATTCAGGAAAAAAGTTCAAATTGCTTTTTACCATCATCTAATATTTCAATTTCAAGCAACTAACCTATAACCCTAAACCCAAACACATTATGGCTTCATTTATAATAGAAGGCGGCCATCGCATCAGCGGCGAAATCAAACCGCAAGGTGCCAAAAACGAAGCGCTGCAAATCATCTGCGCCACCATCCTCACCCGCGAAGAAGTGCGCGTTGCCAACATACCCGACATTCTCGATGTCAACAACCTCATCCGTCTCCTTGAAGACATGAACGTGAAAACCGTGCGCCACAAGAAAGGCGACATCACCTTCTGCGCCAAAGACATCGACATCAACTATCTCAAGAGCCAGGAATTTCTCGAGCGCTGCTCGCGCCTGCGCGGCAGTGTGCTCCTCCTCGGCCCCCTCGTTGCCCGCTTTGGCCACGCCGTCATCTCCCGCCCAGGCGGCGACAAGATCGGTCGCCGCCGCCTCGACACGCATTTCTACGGGCTCCAGAAACTGGGTGCAGAATTCAAATACGACGAAACGGCCGGCACCTTCAACATCCTCTCGAAAGGTAGGCTCGAAGGCTGCTACATGCTCCTCGACGAAGCCTCCATCACAGGAACGGCCAACATCATCATGGCCGCCGTACTGGCACACGGAACAACCACCATCTACAACGCCGCCTGCGAACCCTACATACAGCAGCTCTGCAAAATGCTCAACAGCATGGGAGCGAAAATCAGCGGCATCGCCTCCAACCTCCTCACCATCGAAGGCGTGGAAGAACTCCGAGGCACCACACACACCATTCTCCCCGACATGATTGAAGTGGGCAGCTTCATCGGCATGGCCGCCATGACGGGCAACGGGCTCACCATCAAAGACACCTCCGTCCGCAACCTGGGCATCATCCCCTATTCCTTCACCCGCCTGGGCATCAACCTCGAAGTGAAAGGCGACGACATCCACATTCCGCGCCACGACCACTATCAAATCGACCGCTTCATCGACGGTTCCTTCATGACAGTGGCCGACGCCCCCTGGCCAGGACTCACCCCCGACCTCCTCAGCATACTCCTCGTCGTGGCCACACAGGCACGCGGCTCCGTGCTCTTCCATCAGAAAATGTTTGAAAGCCGCCTCTTCTTCGTCGACAAACTCATCGATATGGGCGCACAAATCATCCTCTGCGACCCACACCGCGCCGTCGTTGTCGGACACAACAACGAAATCAAGCTCAGAGGCTGCCGCATGGTGAGTCCCGACATCCGCGCTGGCATCGCGCTACTCATCGCCGCCATGAGCGCAGAAGGAACAAGCCGCATCGACAACGTTGAGCAAATCGACCGCGGATACGAAAACATCGAACAACGCCTCTGCTCATTAGGGGCCAAAATCAGAAGAGAAGAATGATCAGGCAAGACGAAGTCTTCTACATAGGAAAAATCAGCAAATTCAGAGGCATCTGCGGAGAAACCGAACTGCTCTTCACCGACGACGTCTTCGACCGTGGCGAAGCCCCCTACCTCGTCATCGACATGAACGGCATCCTCGTGCCCTTCTTCTGGGAAGAATATCGCTTCAAGAACAACGACACCGCCATCTTCAAATTTGAAGACATCAACGACGAAAAAGCCGCCAAGCGTCTCGTTGGCCACAGCGTGTTCTATCCCAAGAAATTCAACGTCGAAGCAGACACGCCCGATGCCCACCTCAGCTCATGGAAAGCCTTCACGGGATTTGAAGTCTACGACACACGCCACGGCCACCTCGGCACCGTCGACACCGTCGACGACACCACCGACAACATCCTCATCTACCTCCAAACGCCCGATGGCACCGAACTGGTGTTGCCGCTGCATGAAGATTTCATAGAACACTATTCCCTGACACAGCGAACAATCACCCTCGCCCTGCCAGAAGGACTGGTGTAAACGGGAAGAGCAACAACACACACACACCACCGCTGCCTCCCCCGCCTGGCACACACACAACGCCCCCACCATCCGAACACACAATGAAGAAAAAAATAGCAATCCTTGGCTCAACAGGCTCCATCGGCACCCAAGCCCTGAGCGTCATACGCCAACACCCCGACCTCTTCGAAGCCAGCGTCTTGACCGCAGGACGAAACGCCGACCTACTCATCAGTCAAGCCCGCGAATTCCTCCCCGACAGCGTCGTCATCGCCGATGAAAGCAAATACCGCCAAGTCTCCGATGCCCTCGCCGACCTCCCCGTGAAAGTCTATGCCGGAGAGCCCGCCATCGCCGAAATCGTTGAGAGCCAAGAAGTCAATATGGTGCTGACCGCCATGGTCGGCTTTGCAGGCCTCCGCCCAACGGTCCGCGCCATCAAAGCCGGAAAAGCCATCGCCCTGGCCAACAAAGAAACCCTCGTCGTGGCTGGAGCCTACATCACGCGCCTCGCCCTCGAAAAACGCGCCGCCATCCTCCCCGTCGATAGCGAACACTCGGCCATCTTCCAGTGTCTCGTCGGCGAGGACCAGTCGGAAGTGGAAAAACTCCTCCTGACAGCCTCCGGCGGCCCCTTCCGCACCTACACCAAGCGCCAGCTCGAAACCGTCACACCCCGTCAGGCCCTCTGCCACCCCAACTGGGCAATGGGCGCAAAGATAACCATCGACTCCGCAACCCTCATGAACAAAGGCTTCGAAATGATCGAAGCCAAATGGCTCTTCGACATCGACCCCGAGAAAATAGAAATCGTGGTCCATCCCGAAAGCATCATCCATTCCGCCGTACAATACACCGACGGAGCCGTCAAAGCCCAGCTCGGCGTGGCCGACATGCGCCTCCCCATCCAATACGCCTTCAGCCACCCCCGACGCCTCCCCCTCAAGTCGGAGCGCCTTGACCTCTTCAGCCTCGGCACCCTCCATTTCGAGAAACCAAACCCCGACGCCTTCCCCTGCCTCCGCCTCGCCTATGAGGCAACAGCCAAGGGCGGCAACATGCCCTGCGTTCTCAACGCCGCCAACGAAGTGGCCAACCTCGCCTTTCGCGAAGGCCGCATCTCCTTCCCCCGCATTGCCGACGTCATCGACATCACCATGCAGAAAGCCCACTTCATCGCCGCCCCCACGCTCGACGACCTTTTCTCAACCGATGCCCACGCACGGCGCCTCGCCTCCGAAATGCTTTAAGCACGTAGACGCCCCCGCCAATCTTAAGTAGGTGTTCAGAATTAGTTTATATTGAATTGTCGTATTATTTTTTCTTCCTACAGCTGTCTTGAAGAAGGAGCGTAGCGGGCTACGTGACTGATGAAAGACAGTTGTAGGGGCAAAAGAATGCGATAAGGCAATATTAAACTGACTTATCCCTACATGGATAGTATAAACTAATTTTGAACACCTACTTAATATTCCAATTTTGAACACCCCTCCCAGAGGCGGACATACCCACCTACACAACACACCAAAACCAATGGAAATATTCCTCATCAAAGCCCTCCAGCTCATCCTCTGCTTCGCCCTCCTCATCGTGCTCCATGAAGCAGGCCACTTTCTCTTTGCCAAACTCTTTAAAGTTCGCGTAGAGAAATTCTGCCTCTTCTTCGACCCCTGGAAAAGTTGGAAACTCTTCTCGTGGCGCGGCACCGACTACCACATCGGCTGGATACCCCTCGGAGGCTACGTCAAAATCTCCGGCATGATCGACGAATCGATGGACACAGAGCAGATGAAGCAGCCCGTCAAGCCCTGGGAGTTTCGCGCCAAACCCGCCTGGCAACGACTGCTCATCATGGTCGGAGGCGTCATGGTCAACTTCCTCCTCGCCTTCTTCATCTACGCCATGGTGCTCTTCGCCTGGGGCGACACCTACACCCCCATTGAGCGCATGTCGCAAGGCTTCAAGTTCAACGAGAGCGCCCAGTCGCTCGGCTTCCGCGACGGCGACATCCCCCTGCGTGCCGACGGCCAGCGCTTCACGCGCTTCAGCGCCAACCTCTTCCGCGACCTCTCGCAAGCCCGTAGCGCCACCGTCCTGCGCCAGGGCAAAGAGGCCACAATCGCCCTCCCCGGCAACCTCAACCTCCTCGAGATGCTGCAAGCACAACCGCCCTTCGCCGCCCCCCTCAGCGCCAGCCTCGTCGACAGCGTCTTCCGCGGTGGCCCCGCCGAGAAAGCAGGCATACGCCGCGGCGACCATCTGCTCGCCATCGGCAGCCACAGCATCACCACGTGGAACGAATACAACCTCCATCTCTCCGACCTCCAGTCGTCCATCGAAGCCAACCGCGCCCTGGGCGACACCGCAAAAGCGCAAGCGCTCAAGCGCGTCACGGTCGTCGTTCAACACCCCAACGCCACGCGTCCCGACACCCTGAGCCTCACGCTCAACGCCGAAAACCTCATGGGCATATACCCACACAACGCCCTCGCCGACTACCCCACAGTCACGCGCTCCTACACCTTCCTTGAGAGCTTCCCCGCCGGCATCGCCCACGGATGGGACGTCCTTTGCGGATACGTCAGCGACCTCAGATACGTCTTCACGGCCGACGGCGCACAAAGCATCGGCAGCTTCGGCACGATTGGTAGCCTCTTCCCCGGGCAATGGAACTGGATGCAATTTTGGCACCTAACGGCCTTCATCTCCCTCATGCTCGCCTTCGTCAACATCCTCCCCATCCCCGCCCTCGATGGCGGCCACGTGCTCTTCCTCCTCTACGAAGTTGCCACGCGGCGTAAGCCGAGCGAGAAATTCATGGAACGCGCCCAGATGCTGGGCATGATCCTCCTGCTCGCGCTCATGGCCTTCGCCATCTTCAACGATTGCCGGAGATTCATCTTCTGAGGGGAATCGAAATAGAGAACCACAAAAAGCCAGGAAAAACAGCACCCCCGCCGCTGCCCCTTCCCCACGTCGTGTTGCAAGGCTTGAAGCGAGGCAGAAAATCAACCCCGTGCGAACGATCAAGATGCACACCGCTCGACGGCAAGCTTTCGTAAATCCACTGAAAAATCTTATCTAAAAGTTACCCTGGTTTTCACGGAGCAAAAGGGCATTCTCCCTTTGCTCCGTTTCATTTATTGCGTTCTTCCATACCTTCAAAAATATAACGTATGGGGCCTATAGATCTGAAAATATTGCTCCCCACATCAAATCCTATGCCTTTTGGCGAACACCGTCCCATGTGCGTCCGTATCTGCTCCCAGATGCGTTCGTACCTGCTCCCAGATGCGTTCGTGTCTCGACCCGCGTTCGCTAACAAATAAAGGCATTCATGATTTTTTACAAAGTAGGTGGTTACTTTGTAAGTCCTGATAGCTACATCAAAGTATATAAGCAAGTTCCCTATCGCTCAACTCGTGGCTTTTCAAGCCCAAGAACTCCAACGCATGATTAAACAGTCTTCGGATGGTAGCAAACAAGCCGCGTTCCTCTGCCGTCATACGTTCAAAGTCCGTGCGCTCTGCAAGCCCTGCAAGATATTCTTCTGTGGCGGTACGGAAATTCCATCCGTTTCCATCCGTTCCCACGACGCAATTCGTTGATAGCGTCTTTCACATCCTGTGAGGCTGCCGCAAGAACGCTGTCAAGAAAAGCATCCATCACGTTATGGCCAAATAACTCTCTCAGTCCATGATGGGCTACGGCTTCATGCAGGATGGTCTGCGTCACGTCTGCTGCGTCTGTATTGTTCGACAATACCACGTGGATTTGCCCCGTTTTGGTATCATACCAACCTTTGGCCGTAGCCTCTTTCCCTTCAAGTCCTTCGGCGCTTTCATGCACGACAACTCGGCCGCCAAGGTTGAGGTTCTCGGTGGCTTTCTGTGCGGCTTGGCTTTTGGATTCGGAAGAGGTGGCGGTGTGCGGGGTGTCTTCGCCTTGGCGGTATAAGTTATCGTCTACTCCTCCAGTTTCTCGTCCTGCCCCTCTATCTGTATATTCTGCGGATGCGCCCTTATGTAATTCCGTACCCAAATCTCCGAAACTTCCTCTGCTGTCGGTCGGTTGTCGTAGAGCCAAATCGCCAATTGCCCCTGTGCTTTCCTGTCGTCTTTTAGCATCAACATTATTGTAATAATCATTGTTTTGTCTGCTCCGCTCTCCTTCAATAACTGAATGCAGACCTCTTGAATTTCTGATAGTTCCATTGTCAATACCTTTGCTTAGCTTTTCAATTACATTTTCGTTACCTTCAATGGGCAATCCGTAATGAACGGAGAAATCCCCATTCTTTTTACCCGTGTAAATGTAGTAATTATTATCGGTAAACACGTAATTCATGCCCTTATTTTTTAACCCCTTGTTCGTAGCAATAGCATGAGCAACCTTTGCATACTCGGTTTTGGGTAATCTAATGGATTCTCTCAAAACACCGCTCACTCCAAACTTCCGTGGGTCAACCCCTTCCAGCAAATCCTTCATTACGCGGTCGGCAACCTCTTCGGCGCTCGTATAATGGATGCCCAAGAAATCGGCAACGCCTTTCCAGAATTTACTCAAAGCCTGCTTCACACGGGCAAGCGCACCGACAGCGGCAGCTTTTTCAAACACACTGCCGTTGCTCTGCATAATTTTTTGCTGCTCGGCACGCAATCGCTCCGCTCCCCTGCGACCAGAGAACGTTGCAAGCACTTCGTCGGCAATATCGTCATCGTTCTTAAGTTCTGGGTACAATTTCTGCACCTCAGCCCATACGGATGTACCCTTCATCAATCCGACAATATTCTTCCACTCCGTAGGATTGCCTTCGCGCATGGCGGTGGCCCATAGGTGGGCATACTCATGGATAGGCGTTTCGGCTGTCGCAATTCTTGGATCTATATAGATTTTGCCGCCGACTGTGAAGCCGTAAGCTTCGCCATTGGATGTGCGGAAGAAGCGGACACCGCTGCCGTGGTAGACGCGATGCTCACGGATATTTTGGTCTTTCGCTATTGCATTTTCAGCATCTTTGCGTATCTTTGCAGCGTCAATGTCAAGGATAGCGTTTTGGACGTGTGTATCAGGGGCAGTT